>Ga0302294_10000001_pt1 | contig 74300 bp, 66 predicted proteins | sample III_Fen_N2_3_FD_194550 | JGI IMG/M metagenome (GOLD analysis project Ga0302294, IMG submission 194550) | Peat permafrost microbial communities from Stordalen Mire near Abisko, Sweden - III_Fen_N2_3 | ecosystem: Environmental > Terrestrial > Soil > Wetlands > Permafrost | place: Sweden: Abisko...
TTGCCCTTGGGTACAGGAAAGTAGTCCTCGCTGCCGCTTGCGGCAGCATCGGCCCACAATCCTGTCCACCTGCGGGCGCCCCCTCGCGCGCTCCCGCCTGCTGGTTTCATGTCGACAGAGGAAATTCGCTACCCATGGTAGTTTCAATTTTAATTAATATCTATCAACATTTCGATACCAACCGAAAGTATGTTATCCGTGTAAAACCATTTCTGTCCTCTAAACCTAGGCAACCAGAGAAAATATGGTTCTAGTGTAAAACCGATTCAGCCGCTGAACGTAGGTTTCCGGCTCAAGTAGGGTAGCGATTTCTTTGTGTCGCCAGAAAACCGGCAGGCAGGGCTGAGAGGGTCGCTCGAAGGAGGACAGGCTTGTCGGTCAGCGTTACCACGCGCGGAGCCTCGAAGGTGTGTAAACAGGATGGTATCGCGTGGTGGCGCTGGACGACTATCCTGTACTTCAAGAGCGACCCTCACAGCCCTGCCGTGTAGAATGGCGACACCCGAAGGTTTCCAAAGGGCGAGCGGAAAGCCCTTTGGTGCATCCACAGATGCATCCCCTTGCCAAACATAGAAATTCTAAAGAATAAAGGCACCCGAAGCCTGCAGGGGCGAGCGGAAAGCCCCTGAAACCCTGTTGTATGCAATGGTTTGTACATAACCGTAAAAAAACGCATTATTAATAGGAAGAAAAGTTGCATTAAATGCGCAAAAATGGTATAATAAATCGTTGAAAAATATAGCTTTTTCAAGCTTGGCGAGACAAATAGCGGCGGGCGAAAGCCCGTCGCAAATTGTCGGGAAAAAGCCCTCGCGGGAAAGGGAAAAGCAGCCCATTCGGCGGCTTCGCTACCTTCGGTAGCCGCCCATTCTACGCTCGCCACAAAGGAGTGTATCATCCGGTGTTAAATGTTTCCCCTGAAAACGAAAGCAACGAAATCCTGACCGATCCCGATCAGGTGGCAGAAATCGATGACGAATCCGCCGCCTCCGAGGCGGAAAATGCGGGCACAGCGCCCCACAGCAGCGCCACCAGTTCCACCGCCGTACAAAAAGATGTGTATGACGAAAACCAGATTCAGGTGTTGGAAGGCCTCGAAGCCGTGCGCAAACGCCCGGGCATGTACATCGGTTCCACGGATTATCGCGGGCTGCACCACTGCGTGTATGAAATCGTCGATAACGCCGTAGATGAGGCGCTCGCAGGCTATTGCACCGATATCCATGTTATGCTGCATGCCGATGGCTCCTGCGAAGTGCATGATAACGGCCGCGGCTTCCCCGTGGGCATCCACCCCAAAGTGGGGCGCCCCGCCGTGGAGGTCTGTTTAACGGTGCTGCACGCAGGCGGCAAGTTCGGCGGCGAAGGCTACAAGGTATCCGGCGGCCTGCACGGCGTAGGCGCGAGCGTGGTCAATGCCCTCAGCAAGCACTTGCAGGTCAACGTGCGGCAGGATGGCAAGGTGTACCAGCAGGAGTATGAGCGCGGCAAAGTGCTCTACGATTTAAAAATCGTCGACACCACCACCGAAACCGGCACCACCATCCGCTTTTGGCCGGATGTGAAAAGCGAAGAAAACCCCGAAGGCATTTTTGAATCGGGGGATTTTCAGTTTAACATTCTGAAGGTTCGTATGCGCGAGATGGCTTTCCTCAACAAAGGCATCCGCATCACCATCGCGGACGAGCGCACCACCCCGACGACCGAGCGTGTGTACCACTACGAGGGCGGCATCCGCGAGTTTGTCAAATACCTGAACAAAAATAAAGAAGTGCTCTTCCCCGAGCCCATCTACATTGAAGGGCTTGTGGGTGATACGTATGTTGAAGTTGCCTTTCAGTATAACGACAGCTATCAGGAGAACCTCTTCTCTTTTGCCAACAACATCCATACGCCTGAAGGCGGCACGCATCTGACCGGTTTTTCCACCGGCCTCACCCGCGCCATCAACGACTATGGCCGTCAGTTCAAAATCCTCAAAGAGGCGGAGTCCAACCTCAAAAGCGAGGACATCCGCGAGAGCATTGCAGCCATCGTGAGCGTAAAGCTGCGCGATCCGCAGTTTGAGGGGCAAACCAAAAGCAAGCTGGGCAACAGCGAAACCCGCACCATTGTGGATAAGCTGGTGTATGACAGCGTAACCACCCATCTGGGCGAAAACCCGTCCGTTGGGCGCGCCATCCTCGATCGCTGCCTGGGCGCGGCGCGCGCGCGCGAAGCCGCCCGCAAGGCGCGCGAGCTCACCCGCCGCAAAAGCTATCTGGAAAGCGCCTCCATGCCCGGCAAACTAGCCGATTGCACCGAGCGCGACCCCGCCAAGTGCGAGATCTTCCTGGTAGAGGGCGACAGCGCCGGCGGCAGCGCCAAAACCGGCCGCGACCGCATGTTCCAGGCCATCCTGCCGCTGCGCGGCAAAATCCTGAACGTGGAAAAGGTACGCATCGACCGCGCGCTTGGCAATAACGAAATCAAGGCCATGATTACCGCTTTCGGCTGCGGCTACGGCGATGATTTTGATCTGGCGAAACTGCGCTACCACCGCATCGTATGCATGACGGATGCCGACGTAGACGGAGCACACATCCGCATCCTGATGCTCACCTTCTTTTACCGCTACATGCGGCCTCTGGTGGAAAACGGCTATGTATACATCGCCATGCCGCCGCTGTACAAGGTAACCAAGGGCAAAAAGGAATACTATGTTTACAACGATGAAGAGCTTGAAAAGCTGATGCTGGAAATCGGCCGCGATCCCAAGCCGGAAATTCAGCGTTACAAGGGTCTTGGCGAAATGAGCAACGAGCAGCTCTGGCAAACCACCATGAACCCCGCCACCCGTACCATGATGCGTGTGACGCTCACCGACGCCATCGCGGCGGATGAGATTCTCACCCTGCTCATGGGCGATCAGGTGGAGCCGCGCAAAGAGTTCATTGAGGAAAATGCCAAGCTCGTCACCGACTTGGACATCTAAGCGTAAAGCGCTAAGGTTTGCCGCGGTTATGCTCGCGGCAGCGCATGGGGATGCGCCTGTGGGCGTACCAAAGGCACCGGAGAGAAGCGAGTGTCCTGTGGGCACTTCGCCGGAGGCGAAAGCGACCCGCAGGTGGGAGGTTTCGCAAGCGCAGGGCACGGCAGTGCCTTGCGTGCCCACGAGACCGATCGGGTCTTTCCGCTCGCCCTTTGGAAACCTTCGGGGTCGCCTCTTATATGTCGGTTCTCGTTGTTCAGGTCGATACAATTCCCTGCCAGCTTGGCGGTTAGGAGTATTACAGAATGTCTGATATTAAGGATAAGCTCATACCCACGGATTTAGAGCATGAAATGAAAACCTCGTTCATGAGCTATGCGATGGCGGTGATCATCAACCGCGCTTTGCCGGACGTGCGCGATGGTTTGAAGCCCGTTCACCGGCGTATTCTGTATGCCATGAACGAGCTGGGCATGACGCCCGATAAGCCCTACCGCAAATGCGCCCGCATCGTGGGCGATGTGCTGGGCAAGTACCACCCGCACGGCGACAGTAGCGTGTACGATGCCATGGTGCGTCTCGCACAGGATTTTAACATCCGCTACCTGCTGGTGGAAGGTCAGGGCAACTTCGGCTCGGTGGATGGCGACGGCGCGGCTGCCATGCGTTACACCGAGGCGCGCATGGCCAAGCTGACCACGCACCTGATCGGCGAAATCGATAAGGATACGGTCGATTTTTACCCCAACTTCGATGAAACGCTCATGCAGCCCTCCGTGCTGCCCAGCCGCTTCCCTAACCTGCTGGTGAACGGCTCCAGCGGCATCGCCGTTGGCATGGCCACCAACATCCCTCCGCACAACCTGCGCGAGGTGATCGACGGCTGCGTTTACATGATCGACCATCCCGAAACCTCCGTAAGCGACCTGATGGAGTTCATCAAGGGGCCGGATTTCCCCACCGGCGGCCTCATTTTGGGCTACAGCGGCATCCGCGCGGCATACCACACCGGCCGCGGCCGCATCCTCATGCGCGCCCGCACCGAGGTCGAGCAGATGGCGCTCAACCGCCAGCGCATCGTCATTACCGAAATCCCCTACATGGTCAACAAGGCCAAGATGGTGGAAAAGGTCGCCGAGTTGGTGCATGAGAAGCGCGTCGAGGGCATCAGCGATATCCGCGACGAGAGCGACCGCAACGGCATGCGCGTTGTCATTGAACTCAAGCGCGACGTCAATCCGCAGGTGGTGCTCAACTTCCTGTACAAGCACACCCAGCTTCAGGAAACGTTCGGCGTGAACATGCTGGCGCTGGTGGATGGCGAACCGAAGGTGCTCACCCTGCGCGAAATGCTCTACCACTACATTCGTCACCAGAAGGACGTAGTGACGCGCCGCACCAAGTATGATCTGGACAAGGCTCAGGCGCGCGCACACATCCTGGAAGGCCTTCTGAAGGCGCTGGACCATATCGACGAGATTGTGCAGATCATCAAATCCAGCACCGACGTTGCCAACGCGCGCGCGGCGCTGATCGAGCGCTTCGAATTCAGCGACAGGCAGGCGCAGGCCATCCTCGATATGCGTCTGGCACGCCTGACCGGTCTGGAGCGCGACAAGCTGATGGCCGAGTATCAGGAGCTGGAAAAGCAGATCGCCTATTTCCTCAGCCTGCTCAATGACGACGGGCTGCTGATGGGCGTTATCAAAACCGAGATGCTCGAAATCCGCGATAAGTTCGCCGACGATCGCCGCACGGAGCTGACGCATCTGGAAGGCGAAATCGACATTGAAGATTTGATTCAGTCCGATGATATGGTGGTTTCGTTTACCAACTTCGGCTACATCAAACGCCTGCCCAAATCCACCTACCGCGCGCAACACCGCGGCGGGCGCGGCGTATCCGGCATGACGACCCGTGAAGAGGATTTTGTCAAGCGCCTCATCATCGTAAACACGCATGAGGAGATCATGTTCTTCACCAACAAGGGGCGCGTATACAGCCTCAAGTGCTACCAGATTCCCGAGGCGGGGCGCACGGCGCGCGGCATCGCCATTGTGAACCTGCTGGCGCTTTCGGGCGAGGAAAAGGTAACCGCGATGATCCCCGTACCCCGCGACATCGAAAACCACAATGTGGTCATGATGACGCGCGACGGCTTTATCAAGAAAACACCGTATGACGAGTTTGCCAACCTGCGCAAAAACGGCCTGATCGCCCTCACGCTAAACGATGGCGACGAGCTGGCCGGTGTGGAGCTGACCGACGGCACCGAAAGCCTGCTGCTGGGCAGCCGCTATGGCAAAGCTATCCGCTTCAGCGAGGAGAACATCCGCGCCATGGGTCGCACCGCGCGCGGCGTGCACGCCATGAAGCTTCGCGAAACGGATTACATGATCGATATGAGCGTCGTGAGCGATACCATGAAGGTGCTCTCCATCACCGAAAACGCCTATGGCAAGCTCACCGACCCGGATGCCTACCGCGAGCAAGGCCGAAACGGCATGGGCATCAAGGCCATGCAGCTGAGCGACAAAACCGGCCTGATGGTCGCCCAGCTGACCGTGAACGACGATGAAGATGTGTTGCTGATGACCGACGACGGCACCATCATCCGCATGGCGGTATCGGCCATCCGCGAAACAGGCCGCAACGCGCAGGGCGTACGCCTGATGCGCCTTGGCGAAAGCACCAAGATCGTGGCCGTGGCACGCGCCGAGCAGGAGCAGGAAGAAGACGCTGCCGAGGATGCGCTGGAGGAAGCCGTGGAGGCCATTACCCAGAGCGACAGCGACGTGATCGGCGAAAACAAGGCCGAGGCGTTTGACGCGGAAGACGAAGGGCCTGAAACGGAGAAGCCACAGGACGACGGGGAGATTTAACCATACCCGGCTGAGCGGGTCGCCGGATGGAAACATCCGACGGCCTGCCCAGCCTTTTTTCATGCGCGCAACCTGCGCCCTTTAAAGCCGAAACCCCACCGAACGCCAAATCCGGCCTCAATACACCCGATAGGAATCATTCCAAATGGGAGGGGATGGTTTTCATGAATGGGAAACCAAAGTATGGTACCTGGCTCAAGCGCAAGCAGCTGTTCCTGTTTGCCGGTATCGCCCTGTTTTTGCTTGTATTGGCGGGTTGTCTGCCTGTGACGTGGCCATGGAAGGCTGCCATGCTGCTGGTAGCCGCGCCTTTCCTGTATATTTCGATGATTCTGGTGTGGTGCTACTTTCAGTTATCCGCCTACGGGGGCGATTTTCAGTCCAAAATCCACGCGCTTCTGGTCGATCGTCTGGCCTGGGACGGGCAAGGGACGTTGTTGGACATCGGTGCCGGCAGCGGGTCGCTGGGGATCAAGGCCGCCAAGCGGTTCCCACTGGCGCAATGCAAGGCGATTGACTACTGGGGCGAAGGGTGGGAATATTCCCAATCGCTGTGCGAGGCCAACGCAAAGGCGGAGCATGTGGACGAACGCATTGCGTTCATGAAAGCAAGCGCTTCCAGATTGCCCTTTGCGGACGAAACGTTTGATGCTGCCGTCAGTTGCCTCACCTTTCACGAGGTAATGGATGAACCGGATAAGCGCAAGGTGCTTGCGGAAGCGTTTCGAGTGCTCAAAAAAGGCGGACATTTCGCGTTTATGGATTTGTTTGGCGACCCGACGATTTTCGGAGAGTACAACATGTTTCTGGAAAGCCTTCGTGCGGCTGGCCTGTCGCAACTGGTGGCGGTGCCGCTGCACGAAAGGCTTCCTCTTCCGCTGATCCTGCGGCATAAGAAAGTGCTCGGCTATGCCGTGTTGCTGATCGGTCAAAAGTAACGGTACCGACGCGTGCTCCCATCCCTGAAACACCGCTTGACCATTGCGTGGATCGGAACCCGCCGATCACGCACAAACCGGAGCAGCCTGAAGGCCGCTCCAGCCAGACTGTCCAAAAAGTGGGTCAAGGGATGGAATCCCTTGTCAGAATTCCCAAGGATGAAATCCTTGGGTGGGTTTGGGTAAAACCCAACACTTCATGCCACAGCGTTTCGCCAGAAGCGAGCGAACAGCCCGAAGAGCTGGAAGACGAGTGGCAACAACGGTTTGCCTAGGTTTTTGATAGCCTGACCGGAGTGGCTTGAAGGCCGCTCCGGTTGTTTTCTATCCATGAAGTTTTTTCCTGTTGCGGCAAGGAGAAGGATTCAGCCTATACCGCTCGGTGTCGGTTTTATGCTGTGTGGGCGATGGCTTCGTTGGGGGACTTCCGCCAAAGGACGGCGTTACCGGCTATCTGCCCTCCAGATACTTCCTGACCCCGCCATACCCAGACCCCTTCATCAGTTCCTCCACTGGCGGGAATTCCGTCATTGCCTGCGTGCGCGCTTCCACCGCCTCCAGATCAAACCCCTGTTTGAGCACGGCAAACTTGACAAACTGCGGCGCAATCGCCTTTGTGGGGCAGCCGTACAGGCAGCGCGTACACAGCACGCAGCGGTTGCCGAACACAGGCCGCCCGTCCGTGAGGGTAATGTTGCCCCGAGGGCAATGATCCGCGCACCAGCCGCATCCGGTGCAATGCTCGTTTGTTTTCAGGTGCTTGCCAAACATGCGGCTGCCAAAGTGCTCCACCAACAGCAGGCGGGTCAGCAGCCTGTCCACCCCAATCGGGCGGATGCGCTTCGTTTTACCAGAGAGCACCTCCTCCGCGATCCGCTCCGCAAACGGCGTCGCTTGTTGAAGCAGAAGCGCGGAAAGCGCGTCGCTGTAGCCTTCCAGAAAATTGCTGGGCATCACGGCCATGGCTTCGTACAGCACATGGTAGCCTTTCGCCTCCAATGCGCGGTTCGTCGGCACGCGGCAGGCGGTGTTGGGCGATACTTCGCCCCCGCCGGAGACCGAGATCACCACAACGGGCATGCCGTTCCCCTGTGGCAGGGTGGCGATCCATTCGCCAATGGGCTGAGGCGCGTTAGCTGCGTACACAGGGTAAAGCAGCACGAGCAAATCCGCGGAAGGTACAGGCTTCGCCCCGCGTGTAAGCTCCGATTTGGTTACGTCCACACCCCGCGCGACAAACGCCCGTCGCAGGCATTCCGCCACTCTCGCCGTGCCGCCGGTCCCGCTGAAAAACACGATGTGCGCTGTTTGCATCCCTACCATACGCGATGCCTCCATCCAGATTTGATTTAAAACTTGAATACTTCGGACTCTTTTCGTTCGCCCTGCTAGCACTGCCGCAGGTTGCGGATTTTTTGAGTACTGCCTTTGCTCATCCGCTCTGTGCCCATCCGCCGCTATTCCGCCTGCCCCGCCAGCCTGCCGCTGGCAAATGCGAACATCAGGTTAAAGCCGCCGCAATCGCCATCCACATTGAGCACCTCGCCCGCCGCATACAGGTGTTTGCATAAACGGCTTTCCAGCGTGGCGGGGTCAAAGTCCGCCGTTTCTATTCCCCCCGCCGTCACCTGCGCCTGATCCCACCCGCGCGTGGCCGTGATGGGCAATCGCAGCTCGGCAAGGGTCGCGGCCAGCCGTCGCAGATCGTTCTGCCGCAGTTGCGCCACAGGCATGGAAGGGTCGCCCAGCTTCGCCTCACGGCACAGCAGCCTTGCCACCGGCGCGGCAAGCGTGCCCGTGAGCAGATCACCCAATGCGCAATCCCGACGCAATGCGGCAAGCGCCTGCAAGTGTTTCAGCAGGGAGGTATTCGTTAATGCTTCAGGAGCGCCATCAGGCGCCTTTTTCACAATCGGCGTTTGTTCCGGCGAGGGTACTTCATTCGTCGATGCTCCGGCAGACTGCCTTGCGCCATCGGCAGCAGGGACGGCGAATGTCTTTCCAGGCAGCGTTCCGGCTATCGGTTCCGCATCGTTTTCCACCCATCCGGTGGCGGGGCGCAAATCCATCGACAGACTGGCACCCGCCTGATAAAAGCGAGCCAGTTGCATGGCCGCGATCCCGCTGATGGCGTCATCGCCAAACAACACTTCGCCTTCGGCGGCGTGCAGGGTGTGCCCGTCGGGCGCAAGCAACGCAAGCCCCGCCTTTACGCGCTGGCCGGATAGCCCCGCGATGCGGCGCGGATCGGTCAGCAGCGCGCACAGCGCCGGTTTTAGCGTCGTGATTCGGTGCCCAAAAGCGGTCAGCAGTCCATAGGCGCTGCCATCCGTGCCATGGGCAGGCGCGGCAGCGCCGCCGACCGTGACAATCACGCGGTCGGCCTGCAAGGTGAGCGGCGATGTTGCCGCCGTCTGCGCACCGCGCGCGGCGGCCTTGCTAGCCTTGCCCCCCTTGCGCTCATCCGCTTCTGGCGCGGTTTGTGTCGCGCGCACGGTGAAACCCTGCCCGTTGTGTTCTATTGCGTCCACACGCGTACCGGTTATCCATTCAACCCCCAGTTGCGCAGCGCGCAAAAGCAGCGCTTCCACCACCACCGACGCCTGCAACGCAGCGGGGTACAGGCGGCCTTCGGTTTCCTCCCGCAAAGGTACGCCCAGCGACGTAAAAAAGGCGCGCAGTTCGGCATAACCCACGCGGGCAAGCACAGTCTTCGCAAAAGCTTCATCACCATAATAGAGGGGCGTTCCGCTGTTGAGTACATTGGCGCGGCCGTTTCCGGTTACGCCCAGTTTTTTGAGAGGTTTGCGGTTGCGCTCCAGCACCAGCACACGCTGCCCGCGCTCCGCCGCCGCAATGGCTGCCGCAATGCCCGCCGCGCCGCCGCCGATGATTGCCGTGGTCATGCTCATCCCTCCCCATGCGCGTATCATAACAGATGTGCGCTGGTTCGGCAACGGTTTTGCTAAGGTGTGCGCAGAGGTTCCCGCCATACACTGATAGAAAAACAAACCCGTTTTCGCTAGCCATGAAGAATTGACCTGTGTTTCGTACTTCGGCAGGAACGCTTGCGCACGTTCCCTTGTTTGCGACATAAAGCGCCGCCCTGTTCGCCCTCGCAAAGCCGTAGGGGAATAAAAGGAAAGTCACAGAAAAGGCGCGTTTTGTCGCCCTGAACTGCCCTGTTAAACAGGTTATTTCTCCTGCGCCGTACTGTGGAAAACGATATGGATTATCACAAGCCCCATCGTGGAAAACCCGTGGGAAACCCATGGAAAGGCCATTTTATCAACGAAAACTGGAACGATGAAATTTCGGTTACGATGTAAGCGTACTTCGGTTCCGTTCCGATGCGTTCACCCATGTGAAACCATTCTGCCATAAGCGTTTCCCTTTCTTTTCACCCCATGAAAACAAGGGAATGCGCGCCTTGATGGATCGCCTTAAAATCGATCCGGAACACCTGTACAACCCCTGTTGAGGGCATGTGGAAAACATATGGAACAAACAGCGCTTCCGCGAGGGTTTTACGTGGAAACTGCGTGGAAACCACGTGGAAACGTTGACTGACATGCGATCGATTCTCCCTCCTGTCGCCGTATTTTTTGCAGAACGGGGCAGAACCGCCATCCTGTTTTCCTGCTTTCCCATGGAAGCATCCACCAACACTCCCGCCTAAGCCACTTACGGTGGTCACAACCATCTTGGCTTTCCTTTGGAAGCATCCATCAAAACCCCTGCCTGTCTGAGAACCGCACCGAACCCGCGATGCGTCCTTTTCTATCCTTGCCAGCGCTATGCCGCATTCCTTTTTGAAACCCTTGCAGTGCAGTGCTTTGCGGTAGGTCTTCCCAAAATCGGTCAGTCGCCGTACAATAGGGGAGAACGCTGACCGAATCGGTCAGACCGGAGGCTGCCATGAACCCATCGTTTTTCGATCTGCCGCTGGCAAAGCGGCGCAATCTGCTGGGCGCGGGCTATCAGGTGTTTGCGCAGTCGCCCTACGGCAAGGCTTCGATCTCTGCCGTCGCCGTCCGGGCAGGCATCTCCAAGGCACTGCTTTTTTACTATTTTCAAAACAAGCGGGAATATTACCTGTACCTGTTTTCACAGGCGCTGGAGCTGATGAAGAACGAGCACCTCGAAACCCCGCCGGAGCAGAAAATCGATCTGTTCGAATGGGTCGATCAAACCGTGCGGCACAGGCTGGCTCTGCTCAAGGAGTACCCTTACCTGATGCGCTTTGCGACACGCGCTTACTACGAAAACGACCCGAATGTGCAACCCGCCATCGCGCAAAAAAAACGCGCGCTGCTGGGAACCGGCGTTCCGGAAATCCTTGCGCGCATCGACCTTGCGCCGTTTGTGGATGCCGCCGACGCGCAGGTGCTGCTGACCCTCATCCTCAGCATCGCGGAGGGCTGTATGCGCGGGCAGGAAGTGCTCAACGCGCCCCAACTCAACGCGGTGGTCGCCGGTTTTGATCAAATGATGGATTCGCTGCGCCGCCACTATTACCGCCCCGAAATCTGGAAGGAGAAAAAAGTATGAACGAACGGATACTGTCCCTTGCGGGTATGAACCTTACGGTTTATCAGCAGGGCGCGGGAGAAATCCCCCTTGTTTTTCTGCATGGCGCCGGGGTTGATTCCGCCATGTTATCCTGGCGGGAAGTGATGGCTTGCCTGCCGGAACGCTACACCGCCTACGCCATCGACCTGCCGGGTTACGGCCACAGCGACCGTCCGGACGGCATGGAAGGACCCGCTTTTTATGAAAAACACATTGCGGCGGTGGAAAGCGTTGTGGATACGCTCGGTCTTAACACGTTTGTGCTCTCCGGCCTTTCCATGGGAGGCGCCATCAGCATCGGGTACGCGCTCGCGCATCCCGGGCGTGTGGCGGCGCTGGTGCCTGTGGATTCCTGGGGGCTGGTAAGCCGTATGCCCATGAACGGCCTGTACTACTGGAGTTTGAACACCTCCCTGCTTCGCACCTCCTTCCGGCTTTTCGCCCGGCATCGCCGGCTGGTGCGGTGGTCGGTTCAGTCGTCGCTGATTGGTGATCCGGCCAAGGTGACCGACGCACTGGTTAGCGAGGTGTTCGCCCTGTGCCAGTTGCCCAATGCCTGCGCCTCCATGCAGGATTTTCAGCGCAGTTCCCTCACCCGAACGGCCGCCATTCCCGATTATACCGGCAGGCTTTCGCAGCTCGCGATGCCAACGCTGTTCATCAACGGCGAAAAGGATGCGCTGGTGCCCTGCAAGGTGTCCGGCGCGGCGGCGCAGCTAGTGCAAAACGGCCGCCTGCATGTGATGAAGGGTTGCAAGCATTGGGCACAGAAAGAGCGGCCGGAAGAATTCGCGGCGGTCGTGGACGCATTTTTACAGAAAGTCGGCCTATAGCCGCCCAAGCAAGGCGCATCCGCGCATGAGCCGTTTCAATCCCAACAAAAAAGCACCTTTTCAGGTGCGTCAAGCGGCCGATTTGTTGGCTTGCTCCGACCACATCCCCACAACGACCCCACGAAGCCAGCCTGAGCTTCCTACAGATGCAGGAGGCGCAGGCTGTCCAAAAACCTCTGCAAACCGTTGTTGCCACTCGCCTTCTAGCCCTTCGGGCTGTTCGCTCGCTTCTGGCAAAACGCTGCGGTGTCATGCGTTGGACTTTGCCCAAACCCACCTAAGGATTTCTTCCTTTTGAATTCTGACAAGGGATTTCATCCCTTTACCCACTTTTTTGACAATCTGCGCTTCCTGCCAAAAGCAGGAGGCGCAGGCTGTCCAAAAACCTCTGCAAACCGTTGTTTCCACTCGCCTTCTAGCCCTTCGGGCTGTTCGCTCGCTTCTGGCAAAACGCTGCGGCGCAAAGCGTTGGGCTTTGCCCAAACCCACCTAAGGATTTCTTCCTTTGGAGTTCTGACAAGGGATTTTCCAATCGGTTTGATCGACGCGCGCGGCACTATCGTGCCCTGCGCTTGTCAAACCTCCCACCTCCGGTTCGTTTTCGGCTTCGCCGAAGTGCCCACAGGGCACGCACTCACCTTCGGTGCCCTTGACCCACTTTTTTGACAACCTCCGCCACCTGCCAAAAGCGCAAACGGTCAGGTGCTCTCTTTTTCCTCAAAGCCCCACGGCATCACCAGCGGAGGCTGCGGTTCTCCGGCGATCATGCGCAGAAGCATCCGCACCGCTTCCTCTCCAAGCAGTCTCTTGGGATGGTCGAGGGATGTAATCCGCACGGCCGCCAAATCAGCCATGGTGCTGTTATCAAAACTGATGATCGCCAAATCTCCGGGCACGCTCATGCCCGCGTGCAGCACGAGGTTTAACAGCGGTACGGCCACCTCATCGTTGTAGCACACGACCGCCGTGCAGCCCTCCACCGTGCGCAAGCCGTACTGGGTGACCATGTCCGCGCGGTTGTGGGTAGAAAACCACATCACATGATCGTCCAGCAGCTCCAGCCCATGGTCGATGAGCGCGCTGGCATAGCCCAGATAACGCTCGTGACCTTGCCGGTCATCGTTCTTAAAAATGCCTGCAATTTTGCGGTGCCCCTTGCGGATGAGAAACTCGGTCGCATCATAGCCGCCCTGCCGGTCATTGGTCACAATGTGGGGAAAATCCTCCAGCGCCTGATAGGTACTGTTCAAAAACAGCACTGGAATCCCGTGCTGGCGAAGCTTCCGGTAAAAATCGAGGTTCGGGTTGGGCAGTGCGCTCTTGGTGCCCTCCACCAGCAGCCCGTCTATGGGCTTTTGCAGCAATTCGTTGAGGATACGGCGCTCACTGTCCACGCGGTTGTTGGTGGCAAACAGCATCGCCGTGTAACCGTTGATGCTCAGTTCGTGCTGTATGCCTGCCAGAATACCGGGCAAAATATACTCGCTGATGTACGTGCTCACCACAGCCACATTGTGCATCCAGGCGTGTTGCACGGGCGTGCCGCCGCTTTTGACAAAGGTGCCGCTGCCACGCACCCGCTCGGTCAGCCCTTCCTCATCCAGAATGCTCAATGCCTGCCGCACCGTCTGTCGGCTGCACGCGTACATTTTGGTCAGCTCATTTTCCGAGGGCAATTTATCGCCGTTGCCGTATTTTCCGCTTTGGATGGCGGCGCGCAGCGTATCGGTCAACAGCAGGTACTTGTACTTGTCCACCGAGTAACGCCTCCTTTGCGCATTTCCCTGCGTAGGGTTGAATCGGCTTTCCAAGCCGTAACGCATCCCACTCACGGTGATTGAATCCGCTGATCGCTTGTACGAAACCTCGACGCGTCCGCGCGGCGCCGCCGATTCCGTTGCATGCCAGCCACCCAAATCGCCCGCAAATGCCGATGTGTGAAGGGTTGAAAGCAGTAACCGGTTTGCCCGCGCAGCCTTTTCGCGCGCAGGTCAACCTCAAACAATGATTATATACCATAACAGGGCGCCGTCAACCATAAGATGCTCGTGGTCGGCGGCGCCCTGAATGGGTGTGGGATGATGCCCTGGTGTGGAGTTTTGTTGCACGCAGGCCGGATTGGTTCGGTGCGCTTACAGACAGAATCCGACCCATGGTGACGCAGTGGTTACTTTTTCTTTTTGCTGACCACGTCGAACGCGACCGCCATCAGCAGAACGAAGCCCTTGATGGCCTGCTGCCAGTCGATGGAGATGCCCATGATGGACATACCGTTGTTGAGCACACCCATGATGAGGCCACCGACGATGCAGCCAAACACGGTGCCGATGCCGCCGCTGGCAGACGCGCCGCCGATGTAGCAGCTGGCAATGGCGTCCAGCTCAAAGTTCTGGCCAGCCTTAGGGGTGGCTGCGTTCAAACGGCCCGCAAACACGATGCCCGCGATGGCGGAGAGCACGCCCATGTTTACGTATACCCAGAAAAACACGCGCTTGGTTTTTATGCCGGACAGCCGCGCCGCCTTTTCATTGCCGCCGAAGGCGTAAATATGACGGCCGATGGTGGTGCGCGTGGTCACAAAGGAGTAGATTAAAATCAGCACACCCAGCAGCACCAGCACGGTGGGGATACCCTTATAATCATTGAGCCACCATGTGAACAGGTTGAGGATCACGCAGATGAGCACGATCTTGGCGGCCAGCATCGCGGAGCTGAGCACCTGAAAACCGTAGCGACGCATCTCCTTGCGCTTGCGCAGTTCGCCAACGATGAACAGAACGCTGACCAGCAGACCAAACCCTAGCGTCAGCAGGTTCAGTTGCTTGCCAAATAAAACAATTGGCCCTGTAATGTTCGTCACAAAGTCAGGCACAAAACCGGCGGACAGCGAGGTGTAAATGTCCGGGAACGGCGCTTTGGTCTGGCCTTTGAGGATGACCATCGTCAGCCCGCGGAAGATGAGCTGTCCAGCCAGCGTTACAATGAACGCCGGAATGTTGACATACGAAATCCAGAAGCCCTGCCAGGCGCCGATGAGGCCGCCCAGGATGAGGGACAGCACCAGCACGACCACCGGATCGATCTTCCAATCCATGATGAACACGGCGCTGGTAGCGCCGATGAACGCCGCGACGGAGCCAACGGACAGGTCAATGTTACCGGTGAGGATGCATAGCAGCATACCGATCGCCAGCACCAGTATGTAGCTGTTTTGCATAATCAGGTTGGATACATTCAGGGGCTTTAAGAGCACGCCGTTCGTCAAAAACTGGAACAAAATCATGATAGCAATCAGTGCGATGCCCATGCCGTACTGGCGCGCGTTGAGTTTAATCTTGGGTTTCCGTTGCGTTGCCTCCATGAGTTAACCCTCCCTGCTGCTTTGCATGATGCAGCGCATAACGCTTTCCTGAGTTGCCTGGGTTTTATCCAGTTCGCCGACGATCTTGCCCTGATTCATCACATACACGCGGTCGCTGATGCCCAGCACCTCGGGCAGCTCGCTGGAAATGATGATGACGGCTTTGCCGGAGGCCGCGAGCTGGTTGATAATCATATAGATTTCATACTTCGCGCCAACATCGATGCCGCGTGTGGGCTCGTCGAGGATCAGCACATCCGGGTCGGCGAAAATCCAGCGGCTCAGGCAAACCTTTTGCTGGTTGCCGCCGGAGAGATTGCCCGCCAACTGCGAAATGGAGGGGGTTTTGATGTTGAGCTTCTGGCGATACTCCTCCGCCACCTGAATCTCCTGATTGCGGTTGATCACCAGCCTGTGGCTGAGCTTTTTGAGGCTGGCCATGGAGATGTTCTCGCGCACATCGTTAATCAGGATGAGGCCGGCGGTCTTGCGATCTTCAGTGAGGTAGGCGATGCCGTTGTGAATGGCATGGTGGATGGATTTCAGATCGATCCGCTTGCCGTCCTTCATCATGGTGCCGGTGATCTTTTTACCGTAGGCTTTGCCAAACATGCTCATGGCAAGCTCGGTGCGCCCTGCGCCCATCAACCCCGCGATGCCCACAACTTCGCCCTTGCGCACATTGAGGTTGATGTTTTTGAGCACCTGCTTGGTTTCGTCCATAGGGTCAAACGCGCACCAGTCTTTGACCGAGAAATACACCTCGCCAATGGCGCAGTTGCGCACAGGCCAGCGATCCTTGATTTCACGGCCCACCATGCCTTTGATGATGCGATCCTCGCTGAGGCTGTCCTTCCCTTTCACGAGGGTTTCAATGGTTGCGCCGTCGCGCACGATGGTTATGCTATCAGCGACTACCTCGACTTCGTTAAGCTTATGGCTGATGATGATCGAGGGAACGCCGCGTTTTTTTAAATCAACAATGATGTCCAAAAGGTGCGCGGATTCAGCTTCGTTCAGTGCGGCCGTAGGCTCATCCAGAATCAGGAGCTTTACCTCCTTAGCCAGTGCCTTGGCAATTTCCACCAGCTGTTGCTTGCCCACGCCGATGTCCTTGATGAGGGTATCGGGGTTTTCCGAAAGGCCAACCAGCTTAAGCAGCTCGGCCGTTTTCGCGCGTGTTTCCTGCCAGTCGATCACACCTGCCTTGGCGCGTTCGTTGCCCAAAAACATATTTTCGGCGATGCTCAAATAGGGCACAAGCGCCAGTTCCTGATGGATGATGGCGATGCCCTTGCGCTCACTGTCTTTAATGTTGTGAAAAACGCAGATTTCCCCTTGGAAAATGATATCGCCCGTATAGGTGCCGTGGGGGTAAACGCCGCTCAGAACATTCATGAGCGTTGATTTGCCCGCGCCGTTTTCGCCGACGAGCGCGTGGATCTCGTCTTCTTTCACCACCAGGTTCACGTTATCCAGCGCCCTTACGCCGGGAAACTCCTTGGTGATGTTTCTCATTTCAAGAATCACATTGTCCATGAACGGTCTCACACTCCTTAATCAATGCGTGAGGGGGGTGGTATCCGTATCCGCGTTTAGGCGCCGCAAACGGCCATCACCAGTCGGCGGCAGCGCCACTCTCCGGCGGACGGTCGCGCTGCGCCATGGGGCACAAAAGCGCCTTCCACCCATCGGGCGAAGCGCAATCGTACCAGCCTGACGCTTTGTGCCAAAACGCAGAAAGGGTATGGCGGCGGTAAACCGCCGCCATACCTGAAGCGTATCCGGGTATCGCTTACTTGAGCTGATCCGCAGTGTAGTAGCCGCTATCGGTCACAAGCACCTGCACAGCATTGGTAGCGTCGATCGGCACTGGCTCACAGAGGAAGGAGGGAACAACCTTCACGCCGTTGTCATAGGTGGTGGTGTCGTTGATGGAGGGCTCGCTGCCGGTAAGCACCGCGTCCACCATTTCGACGGCCTTGGCGGCCAGCGTACGGGTATCCTTGAAGATGGTGGAATACTGCTCGCCAGCGAGAATGCTCTTCACAGAGGGCAGTTCCGCATCCTGACCGGAGATCACCGGGAAGGGCTGGTCGGCAGAGCCGTAACCAACGTTCTTCACAGAGGCCAACACGCCGATGGAGATGCCGTCATACGGAGAGAGGATCGCGTCCACACGGGCGTCGGTGTAGAAGGCGGTGATGATGTTGTCCATACGGGCCTGAGCGGTAGCGCCGTCCCAACGGAGGGTCGCAACTTGCTCAAACGCGGTTTGGCCAGACTTCACAACCAGCTTGCCGCTGTCGATGTAGGGTTGCAGGATGCTCATAGCGCCGTTGAAGAAGAAGCCGGCGTTGTTATCGTCGGGGGAACCGGCGAACAGCTCGATGTTGAAGGGGCCGGCTGCATCCGGCAGACCCAGCTTGGTGACGATGGAGGTAGCCTGTTGCACGCCGACGAGGAAGTTGTCAAACGTGGCGTAATAGCTCACAGCATCGGTGTTGCGGATGAGGCGGTCATACGCGATGACAGGGATTTTGGCTTCCTTGGCTTTTTCCAGAACGGCGGTCAGGGACTCGCCGTCGATGGAGGCGATCACCAGGCACTTGGCGCCTTTGGTAATCATGTTCTCAATCTGGGAAACCTGGTTTTCTACGATGTCTTCCGCATACTGCAGGTCGACGGTGTAGCCTTTGGCTTCCAACTGAGCTTTCATGTTCGCGCCATCCGCGATCCAACGGGCGGAGGACTGGGTGGGCATGCAAACACCAACAAGGCCTTCTGCGGCGGCGAAGGATACAACGCCCAGAACCATCGTAAGAGCCAGAACGATTGCCAGAACCTTCTTCATGAATTCCACTCCTTTTAAGTTGTGCGTACAAGCACAGCGAAGCAATGTCTAGGGATAGGCATCAACTTCTCACTTGTTGTTCTCAGAATAACATGTACGCCTATCTATTGTCAATACTCAGGTCGATAATTTTCCAAAAAAGACAATTGTATGGGTGAACAAGCGCAAAACAGCCAATTTTATGAGATTTTTCAAGTACAAGTAGCATACAACTTAGTATCCTGTAGCGGTGTTTCCCCTACGCTGTCTGTTTGGTACGTACTAATATCAACGGTTGTGTACCCTGATCACTCTTTTGATTTGGTCACTATCGCTAAACTCTGCGCCGCTAAAGTATCCTAAATCCATATACGATTTTTGCGTTTCCCTGCTTTGGATGGCATTCCCAATGGTAGGATCAACCTGCAAACAGGTTGTATGTCCACATGCAAAGTTTGGGCGGGGCACCGATGGCTTGAAACGGCTCTGTGCAAAGGTTTAACACACCCCAAGGCGGTCAGCCGGAGCCTTTCACCCGCGCTGCGCCCCGTGCCACCTCAGCGCTCGGCTTGCGGGCAGGTCCGCAAGGCTCGAAGTCCATTTCCCGCGCTGCGACTTGACAGCCACAAGCTCATTGTAATACAATGGCTTGCAGTTGTTTTTGCACTTTCCGGCTTTCGCAGGATGCCCGCCCTCCCCGTTGGCGGTAGACTCCCCCCTCCAAAGCGGGTGCAAGCACAGCGTAGCCCCCTGTCTCCGTAGCTCAGTAGGATAGAGCGTTCGCCTCCTAAGCGAAAGGCCGCGCGTTCGAATCGCGCCGGGGACGCCACTGGAACCCTATGCAATCGAAGGTTTGCGTAGGGTTCTTCTTTTTTATGATCCGATGTTATTTTCATTATTTTCCGTTGTTTTTACCAATCTCGCAGTCCATCCGGCAGCCCGTTTTTCTCGTCGATGCTAGTCTCATTAAATACGCAGTCATCCGTTTCAGGGGACAGGGGGCAAAGGTGAGACGATTGCCAAATTCCCTGAAGTCTTTTGGGGGGTTGCGCAATCTGCTTTAACCCATGCGGAAGCAATAAAAAAAGAACCCCGCGATGAAGCGAGGTTCTTCTTGATCCTTTTAACACCACGAGATCCGTCTTTTCGACCCATCCCTTTGCACGGTTGATTTGGCAGATGCCGTTCCCCTGTGGGTATGTCTATGGCAACCTTTCCCGACATTGACAGGAACGTACCTTGCCTGCCCCCGATTCCACCTCCAACCGCCCTGATTTTCGAGTGATGGCTACACTCCAACCCCAATAAAGGCGTTCAAAGGCGAACCCCCGCGTGCAGCGGTTATCGTTTAAAAAAACCGTGGAACGATCGTAACGATTGTCCGTTGACCAACCGCGCATTTGCCGTCCAGCGCAATACACCCCATTGAGCGCACTGACATCGATCGTTACGTTGATGATGCCACGATAAGGCATCGCCGCTCTCGCCGCACCTCCGGCGCCAGTCATGAATTCCGTCGTTGGGATGGTTGGGCGCCGTTTCGCGCGCCAGCGGTCCCATCGGGGTACATGGCGCACCCCTGATCCGGCAGCGGCGAATCCATAACTGGATCCAAGGGTCGTAAGCATGGTTATCTCCCGCCATTCCTTTACATGGAATAGGGTGTTATGGGGGGCACAAAGTTTCCAGTCCACCGTTGTACGCCGATGGAGAACCTCACTTCGTCGAGATAACCGAGCAGGCTCTCCGTTGCGGCGCTCTCGTTCGCGCCTATCCATACGGTTTTCGTGAGGTTGTAGTCAACCGTATAGGTTACCCCGCTTTGCACGCCGTCCAAATAGAGTTTCATGTTTCGGCTACCCGCCGCTCCGCCGTTGCCGACCAGCGCAATGTGGTGCCATGCCCCCGCGGCAAGCGGCGATGAGGACATGCGTACAGCACCATCGTATAGGCACACATAGTTAAAGGCTGCGTTGGAATGATCGGTATAGATTGCAAATCCGGTATTTGATCCGCCGTAGCTGAACACACAGTTGGCATGGTTCGCCGTTGTAACAAACACCCAAAAATCAACTGTGAACGCGCCAGTGCCTATTGTTATACCAGGAACAGAAAGGTAATCAGAATTACCATCGAATATTGCTGAAGCTGTCCCAAACTTCCCAGAACCAGCCGCCTTGCAAACGTTGCCATTAGCTGTAACTGAACGATTGAACCGGCTGGAATCCGCAAATGAGGTATCCCCTGTCGCCCCATCCATATGAAGAAGCAGGTAGGTATATTCGTCATAGGCATAGCTAACCTGAGTCCACACCGATCCATTGTGGTAATAAGCAGCCAGAGGTGTCCACGCAGAACCGCTCCATTGTTTGACAACGCAAAGATTAATCACAATGCCGTTGCGCCGGAGCAGATTGATCGTTGTCGTGCTGGTCGCGTCTATCTGTATCCAGATATCACCCATCGCGGGGCTGGACGGTGCGGAAACGGAGAACATCCATTTCCCCGCTGACGTCGCGGTATTGCACCACAGCTTCCCAGCCGACCCTGTGGGTACCGCGACTCCCGTAACGATGTTTAAGGACAAATCTTTTACCGCTCCGTGGTTGAAAATCAGGATGCTCATGCGTCAACCTCCGATACGGCAATGTTCACGGTCACAGAGGATGCGGGTACGCTGGATGCGGTGAATGTGACGCTTCCGGCTGATGCGGCTGATACGCCCGCGTCCGCATCCTGATAGGCGTTGCGACTGGCCCACACAGGTGACGCGTGCAATGTACAGTTTGCAGGAACCATGCTCACGGATTTTGTAGCGACGTATACGCCGTTACTCAGCGTCCAATCTCCGGTTGCGATGGTGACTGTCGTCTGCTTACTCTTGTACTTGTTGATCAGGTTGAGCAGGTTTCCCGCGGCATCGTTGCCCAGCGTGTTCCTCACGCTGGCAAACCAGGTGTCAAACGCAGCCTTCTGCGTTGTACTCCAGCCTGTGAAATCCGCCTGCGAACCGGCTTTGAACGCCTCCAGATCCGCCGCGATCTGCGCATAGTAGGCGGTGGTATCCGTGTCGCCGATGATGGAGGCCACCACGCCGCAACGGTCGCTGTCCAGCCGCGTATCGGTAATGCGCTCCTGCGTCACGGTGGTTACGCCTTTGGCGATGAACAGGTTGGAAAGCCCCAGTTCCCACACGCTGGCGTTGCGGGTGAGCGTCGGCGCGGCAGGCGTTGCCGCCGCCGTACCTTTGACAATGTATAAGTCGATGGTCAGCGCGCTCTGTTCCAGATTCAGGCGAAGCACCACCGAATCGATGCGATCCAGACTTGCGTCTGCCGCCTGCACGGTGAGCACGCGATCCGTCTCCTCATAGAACTGCCTGCCGTTGATGTTCGCCGCGCCATCCTTCACCAACACGGTCATCCCCGCGTTCTGGAGCACGCGCAAGCCGCTGGAAGGTGTTGAAAACACCCCGTTGCGGAAGTAGCGCGTCAGGATTTTCGCAAGCACATCCGCACTGTAGGCGCGGCTGTATACCGGATTGCCATTGCCATCCTGCGTCAGTACAGAATCAAAAGGCCATGAAACCGCCATGGGCTATCCCCTCTCCCGTATATAAGCTTTGGGTATTTTATCGCCGAATTGCAGCGATACCGTGTGGGTATTTTCCTTGAATACCTCGTTGATTTCGATGATGCGCGCCTCAAACGCCAGCCCCAGCCGATCGTCGCGCACATCGCACTTGTCGCCCAGATCATAATCCGCCAGATACCGGGTGTTGTTTTGCAGCACGGTCGCGTCGATGTTGACCAAACGGCTGTATTTAGCCAGTTCCGCGCGCGCCGCCGTGTCCACCGCCGCCAGAAACGCCGCCTGTGTCTGTCCGTTTTCGATGCCCATGCCGGTATCCAGATACAGTACGCGCGCGGGTTCGCCAACGGCCGTTCTCCCATCCACCGTAAGCACCCCGCCATCGTACACGGCGATGGCATAATTGCGCCAGTCGCTGGTATCGCGGGTAAGCGTCAGGGTATCGACGGTGCCAAACCCCTGACTGAACACCGCATAGGGGTTCACCCCGCCGCTTTGCGTGCGATCCAGCCCCTGCCACACTTCATAAACCAGCGTTTCCGATTCATAATCCAGCCGGATGCGCTGGCTCAACTCCTGCAACTTAAGCAGGTTGAAGGTCACATCCCCCAGCGGATCGCCCAGCGCGTCAAACGCCGCAGCCGTGCCCAGCGCCGTGGCAGCAGGCACGCACACCCCCGCGTCCGCCAGGTGCAGCCCTACCAGCGCGCGGCATGTATCCGTCAGGTTGCCCGCCGACTGATAACGCGGGTACACCGCCTTCCAGTTGAGCATGCCCTCCAGAAAATAGCCGCTGACCAGCACAAAGTCACCCTTGAGGGTGTGCTCGGTCTCCACCTTCTCCACCATGCCGGTTTCCGGTCGATCCCCCGCGTACACGTAGGCAATCTCCACGTCAAAATCCGCCGCGCGCAGTTGCAGCTGAAAATCTCCCGCCTCATAGTACCGCCTATTCCACTGGATATTGGTACACCGCAAAGCCCGCACCGGCTTAAAACAAGAATCCAGCCCAATCAAATCCAATTGAAATCATCCTCCCGACAAGGATTGCCCTGCCCTTTTGCATCGCAGAAAAGCCCAAACCCAATTTGTTATCCATCACCTGTCAGTCGCCGTACCTCCGTCCGCACCCGCAGGCGCGGCTGGGGAAAGGTTGGCGCCGGAGGGAAGCGGGTGTCCTGTGGACACCACGGCGAAGCCGTGAGCGACCCGTAGGCGGGAGGTTTGACAAGTGCGGGGCATGGCAGTGCCCCGCGCGCCGATCAAACCGACCGGATGAAGGGATCGCCCTTCCCCAAAGCGAGCGTTTGCGAGCGCCTGCGAGCGCTACGCTCCCATATACCTTTTGTTATAGTAAACATAGACTTCCAACACGTTGGAGCCCACGTCCGCCGTGAAGCCGATGGCGTTGGTGCCCAGCGCGAACACGATGCCATCAAAACGGCTGTGTTTGTCCAGGTAGACCGAGGCATTCGCCCCGTTGAGGGTCACGCTTTTGGATTTGCCGTCGATGATCATCACATCGCCCTCGTTCAGGGTGCATAGGATGCGCACATAGCTGTTGCCCGCGATCAGCTTGGGGTTGACCACCGTTCCGCGCGCGGTAAACACCGCCTTGCAGTAAGCTTCCGCGTCGCCATCGTTATCCAGATACACGGTCTGCGCATAGGCATAGAGGCCGTAGATGCGGCCGACGCCCTGCCGCGCGGCGAAAGGATAGCCGCACCGTTCCTCAATGGCCGCGATGTTTTTGCCAAACCCGTCCGTACTTAAAAAATACCCTTCCGGCATCACAAAGGCGAGTTTGACCGTAATGGGCTTATACTGGCTTTCGGTCGGGATTTCCACGCTGTCCACCCGACAGTTTTCGGCATAGCGCTGTGCGCCGTAGCGCCCAATGTGGATTTCATAGGCCTGCGACGCAGTAAAAAACGAGGTAATCGCTCGGCGCAGCACCTCGTTGAGCGCCGCTTGCCGCACCTTGGCAGTAAACTCCAGCGTTCGGCTGCCCACGCGCTGACCGGTAACGATATCGCCATCGCCAACCGCCGCCTTTTGGGTAAATACCTCCACGTTTGCCTTGTCCAGCCCCGTGGCGGCTACCAGCCCCAGCGTTTTGCCGTCGATGGCAAACGTGCGCCCGTCGCCCCGAATGAATGTAACGGTGATGCTGCTCATACGCCCCTCCTAAACCCCTCTGGCTCCGGCCAGCCCGTACGTTGCCTGCCTGCGGATGGCGCGGGCGATTTCGTCGGGTGCCTGCATGGCGGATTCAAATGTAATGTGCTGAGTCACGTTCACGACGCTGTTTGCGGCCTGCGTGCCACCGGCGCCTACAGGCGACTGCACAGACGAGCCATGAAGCGCCGCCGTGCTCAGATCGGCAACCTCCGGCAGCACAAAGCCCGCGTTCAGCGCGCCCTGCATGCTGGAAAGCAGCGTACCGCCCAGCGCCTTGCGCCCGGCCGCGACGCTTGCGCTCACGCTTTGCCCGATGGCGGGCAGCACCGCGCTTTGCATGGTATCCACAAAGCCGCTTTGCACACCCAACGCCAGATACTGCCCCACCTCGTCGTGAAACAGCTTGGACGGGCTTGAAATGCCTGCCGCACGTTTGGCGGCGGTGAGCGCGCTGTGCACAATGCTTGCCAGCGTCGTGTTCAGTGATCCGCCTTTGCTGAGCGCGCCGCTGATGATGCCCGCCACCAAGTTTTGCCCCACGCCGTAACCGCCGGAGTTCGCCGTGGCGCGCGCGGCCGATACGGCGGCGCTCACCGTGTTTTTGATTGCGGTACCTGCGCCTTTATTGCCGTTTACGCCCGCAGCAAAGCTATTTACCCACTGTCCGCCTAGCGTGAGCGCTTCGTTCAGCCCCGATTCACCGATGCTCAAAGCCGAAACCGTGCTCTGCCCCAGCGTCGCAAGCGTCGTTTGCAGCCGGAGCATCCCTTCCAGAAAGGCGGAATCGTCCAGCTCCACCGTAAATACCACCTGACCGTCGCTGCCCGCCATGGGTTACACCTCCTGTAACTTTTCGATGATCTCCACAGGGTCTTCGCCCGCCGCAAGCCTGCGATTGAGTTCAGTCAGCAGCGTCTGCTCCGCCCTGCTCACGCGGGGGGCGATGGCAACCCTTTCCTTCAGGCGGCGAAGGGAAGCTCTGTCCTCGGGCGGCACACGGGCTTCATCCAGCCCGCGCAGGCGCACGCGCGCCCCAAAGGGTGTATCTTCCCCAAGCCCAGCCAGCAATTCCCGAAATTCCACCCAATGCAGGCTTTCCCGAAGCAAATCTATCCCGTACTGTTGCCGGAACGAGGCGTAAATCGCCCCCGCGTCCCGCTCAAAATCGAGCATCGGCGGTTCGCCCGTATCGTCCTGTGCGCCGCCGGTCACAAAAGCGGCAAACAGCCGATCCGGATCGCGCGGCGGATGGCGCAGGTAGAAGCGCCCCGCAAGGTATAGGAGCTTTTCCAATTCCGGCAGGTCGGGGTCGGCGAGCTTTCGCAAGCAAGCCAGCACCGTGTGAAAGTCCGCATCGATGGGGTAGAATTTTCCATCCGCCTCGCTGATCAGCGCTGTGGGCAAAATTCGCTCCACGGTGCGCGACAGGGAAAACGCGGGGATGCTCTCCGCCTGTGTGGGTTTGATTGCTGGCATGGGTAGGGAATCCGCGCCGGATTCCTCCGCCGCGGCGGGCGGTCTGCACGGATTGCCCTGCGTAGGTGTTCGCGTTGCTGCCGAGGTTTTTTCGGCGTTGCGGGCATTGGGTTTGCTCACGCGCTCAGTCCTCCTCCAGCACGCCGTCCACATAATGGGCAGCGGCCTCCCCTGCCAGCGTGCCCAGCCATTCGATAGCCAGCGGCAGGCTCACGGGGGCTCCGTTACTGATCGCGCGCGTCGCGCCTTCGCCCAGGGATGCCTCCAGCAGGCCGGTGACTTCCCGCAAAGCGGACAGCACTTCCTCCGGCGTGCGCGGCGCATCGTGAAATTGCTCCAGCCCTTCAAGCACCGCCTGTGCGCGGGTGTACAGCTCGATATCGGTCAGGTGCAGGTCAAAAAGTTGCCCATTGATTTTAATTTGCGGGCGTTCCACCCGCATCGTCAGTTCACGCATGGAAAACTCCTCGTTTCAGCGCAGGGCGCGGTCTGGGTTTACACAAGGCGCGGCTTTCTGAGACGAAAGCCGCGCCTTGTTGTGTCCTTCTTTTGGGTTGGCCGCTTTGCCGCTCGCCTCATTGCGCCTTCGGCGCGGTTCGCTCACTTGCGGTTTAATGCTGCAGCAGGGATTTGGGGTTCCACCCCAAGCCCCGCAAGGGGGTTGAACCCCCTTGACCCCGCTCTTGGGTTGATTGATGTTGTGTTCTTCTTTTGGGTTAGCAGCTTTGCCGCTCGCCTCATCGCGCCTTTGGCGCGGTTCGCTCGCTTGCGGTTTTGCTGCGGCATGGGTTTGGGGTACCACCCCAAGCCCCGCAAGGGGGTTGAACCCCCTTGACCCCGCTCTTTTTCATTTTCCTTCGTGTTACTGTGCCGCAAAGGTTTTTTGGGTAATGTCAAAGGTTCCTTGCGTCAAATCGCCATTTTGGTGGAACGTGCCCGCCAACTTCGTTATGCTCTTGGGATCACCCGTGGGCGGGCTCGCCTCCACCGCAATCGCCGCCCGCCGCGCGTGGTACACTCCCGTTTGACCCTCGATCGGCGCAGCCATGTCCACACTCACCAGCACCCGCTCACAATCGCTGCCAAGCTTCTGCCCGCGCGCAATGTCCGCCAGATCATCCACTACCGAGTCGCCCTTCACATACTGCGCCTCGTACTTCCAGCCGTTTTCATACCCCGTGATCGCGCACGTGGCGTTCACATCCCCCACAAAGGCCGTCTTATCTACCTTGGGGTTATTTTCCTCGTCACATTTCACAAAACCGGCGTTGATGTAATAAAACACAGTCTCCCCACCGGTGGGAATGCCGTAGTATTCGCGGATTAAATTTCGGGTCACTTTCAAAGGGTTCAGCCTCCTTTTGGTTTCATGGATCAGTTTCGGTTGCCGCCATCGCCACATGGCGGTATAATGCAGCTAGTCCTTCTATCGCGCACATCGGCTTCCGCCGCCGGTTCGCTCCCCGTGAAAACCTGTACGCTCAAAATCGGATACGCCTGCGGGGAGTCTGCTATACTCATTTTGGAAGGAGAGATACGCACGTGGAATGGGTTGAACGCATGAACCGCACGCTGGATTATCTGGAATCGTCCCTTTGCGGCGACATCCGCCCCGAGGAGATCAGCCGCCTGATGGCCTGCCCCTATTCGGTATTCCAGCGCATGTTTGGGCCGCTGACGGGCATTGCGTTATCGGAGTATCTGCGTCGCCGCAGGCTGACCCTCGCCGCTCAGGATGTGCGCGACCCGCGTCTGCGCATACTGGACATTGCCATCCGCTACGGGTACGATTCGGCGGATGCTTTTTCAGCGGCTTTCAAACGCATGCACGGCATCACGCCGCAGGAGGCGCGTAGCCCCGAAGCCAGCCTCACCTTCTACCCGCGCCTCACCTTTACACTGACCATTGCGGGGGTAACAGAAATGGATTACCGGTATTGTGAGCGCGCGCCTTTTCAGGTGATGGGCGTGCGCCGCGTAACGCCTACGGGCGGGGGAACCTGGGGGATTGTGAAAGCGAACGGCTCCGCAGAGATGCTCGCTTCGCTGTGCGGGCACGCCTGCGATCTGGGGCTTTGTTTCGGGTTTGACGCGCAGGGCAACAACGATTACCTGTGCGGCGTCGAGTGGGCGGGCGAACCCGTTTCCGGCTTCGACCTCTTCCCCTGCCCTGCCGCTAGCTGGCTTACCTTTACTGCCAAGGGTACGATTTCCGGCGGCATCCTCGGCCAAACCTGGAAACGCATCTATGGGGAGTTTATGCCCCAGAGCAGCTACCATCAGCTGGATCTGCCCACCATCGAAAAGTACATCCTGTGGGATGAGGCATCGGATGCCTGCCATGTGGAAATCATGATCCCTGTCCAGAAAGAGGACGTCAAGCCGCTGACCGAGGGATAACCCCACCGCTCCATGTCCGCCTTGGCTGCTTGTGGATGCCGACTGTGGACGTTGCTCCTGCGGATTACCGGATTTCCTTGAATCGCTTTCCGGTGCTCCGCAGGAATGTGTGGATTATTGCTTCTCCAACCTCACACAGTTCGGCAACGGATTTCTCTCTATTGCAGACCCTTGGTTTCCCACAACCATGGCATTCAACAGCCTGTTTGTGAAGGTCACCTGCTCCCGTTGTCCTGCTTTTCATCCGCAGGCTGCCTTGAACCGTTCCCCGCTTACGCCGCGCGCCCCATGCGTTATTCCGTTGTGTATTCCACCGTCAGCCCGCTGCCGTACAGCCATTGCCCGCCCTCGCGCGCCATGCGTTACTCCGTTGTGTATTCTACTGTCAGCCCGCTGCCGTACAGCCATTGCCCACCCTCGCGCCCCAGATAGCCCGGCGCGCCGTTGGTGCGGATGGCGATCATCTGCCAGCCCTCGCCCACGGGCAACCCCGCCACGCTTGTTAGCGCTTCATGAAGGGCGCACAGCGTTTCCAGCGCTGTGGATTGCTGATCGTGCTTGGCATTGAGCGCCACATCCAGTGCGACCATATTGCCATAAGCCAGCGTCGTTTCGCTCACGCGCCCTGTGGATACCGCCATCGACAGGCCGTTTTCTGTCGGCAGCGCGCCAATGGTGACCGCCGCAAAACTGCCCTGCGCATCGATGAGCAACCGCAGGGCATCCAGCACCTGTGCCTGTTTGCTCACGTTTCACCGCCTCCCAGTTTTTGAGCCGCAAGCTTTGTCCATTCGGGCAGGCGCGCGGCTTTTGCTTTTTCGCACCAGCGCAGGCTCGCGTTCGGGTTGCGCGCTTGCGACGGCGTGCCCGTGTAGTACACGCGCCTTGCATAGCCGGTGCTCCAGATCAGCTTACCTGTCGTCAGGTCACTGGCCGTTCTGGCGCTTGCAATCAACCTGCCGGTATCGTCACGGGCGAAGGCATTGCAATCCGCCAGCACCTGCGCGGAAAGCTCCGGCAAGCCGTCCCGCCAGCGGTCGCGCAGGGCTTTCACCCTTGCGGCCGCGTCAAAGTGTAGTTTCAGGGTGACATCGGGCATTCGGCGTACCTCCCTTTCCATTATGGTTTCTTGGTTTTGCGATCAGGCGGCGCAAACAGACGGCACCTGCGCGGAAAACTCCGACAAGCCGTCCCGCCAGCGGTCGCGCAGGGCTTTCACCCTTGCGGCCGCGTCAAAAAATAGTTTCAGGGTGACATCGGGCATTCGGCGTACCTCCCTTTCCATTATGGTTCCTTGGTTTTGCGATCAGGCGGCGCAAACAGGCGGCACGGTCACTCGCGCAGGCTGACCTCAATGTGGTGCAGCCTCGCCCCGTCGCAGAGCGGTTCTACGGCTTCCACATGATAGGTTTTGCCCCCGAACCGCACGCGCTGCTCCGTTGAAAACGTCACTTGGGAGGGCAGGCTGTTTCGCGCGTCATACAGGAGCAACGCGGTACGCGCCGCCTGTGTGTTCTCCTGCGTGCGCTGTGCCGATTCGCTCCATTCCACACGCACGCGCGTCAGCTCCGCGATTGGGGTCAGGGTTTCGCTGCCATACGCGTTTGTTTCAACGTCCAAGAGGGTAGCAGTATGGATCAGCATCGCGCGCGGGATTGGGCGCACAGGCATCGCTCCTTTTTAATTAGATCAGCGGCTCCGCCTTTTTCCAGCGGAGCCGCCCTGTCGTGAGGGTATGCCGCTTCAGTCGCACTGCGCATAGCTTGTTAATAGTGGCAGCAGCGCAGCGGCGGCCGGGCAGTGGGCTTGGGTGCCCACGCCCGCCGTAAAGCTGAATTTGCCGAGGCTCGCGCCTTCCAGCGGCGCTTCCACCGCGCCCGCCACGCCGCCTGCCAGGCTGATCGCCTGTGCCTGATACGCACCGTAGTGTTTCAGCGTCCGCTGAATCAGCCCCGGCAGGGTATCGGTTTCCCGCCCCGCGTAGTAGCACAGCGTGCGCGCGTCCAGCATGCTTTGCGCCAGATCAAGACACGCGGCAAAATCCTCCGGCGCAGGTTCGCCCACAATGGCTTCATATTCCTCTGCCGTGAGCTGCATGGTTTACGCCCTCAGGTTAGCGGCAACCAGCGACATATAGCCCGCCGATACCACCTTGCTGTTCTTGATGCCCACCACCTCGATCACATCGCCAATAGCAGCTGTGATCTCGGTCGTGCCGCTCGTGAGCACCGTGCCCGCGTAGCTGGCGCCATACGCGGCGCGTGCGGCAGGGTTCTTCAGGTATTTCCAGCTCACAGCCTCGCTCGGGTCGGTCAGGGATAGGAGTGTAGTGCCCGCCGCCACGCCGGGCGCGGCGGTCAGCGCCACGGTTACCGGCGCGTACACACAGCGCACACCCTTCTGGCGCAACACTTTGTGCGCATACACCATGCGCCCCTGTACGGCGCTCGCGCCGATGTACTTGCCGCTGCCGTCGAGGCTTTGCAGCCGCACGGGAGCCTGCCAGGCGTTCACGCGCGTGGCGAAGCGCGGGTGCCCGCAGATGAGGGCGAGGTTCGCGGTTTCGTCGTTGAACTCGATCACGTTAAAGCCCGCGATGCGTCCAATCGCGCCGGACTGCTTCACCTCGTCGCCAAGGCTGCTGGCCTGTGTGAACTCGGGGCTGCGCACCACGGCGGCAATCACATCCGGCGTGCACAGGGCATAGCGTCCGGCGGCGGGGATGTTGTCCTTGCTCATACAGGTGCGCTGATCCACCAGCACGCCGTACACGGTATCCTTGTCGATAACGCTTACGCTGACTACCGTGCCCGCGCCCAGCAGTTCGCTTGCGCCGTCGATGTCCATGGCGCGCCCCAGCGAATAGCCCGCGCTATCCAGCCGTTCCGCCACCAGCGTGTCCGGTACGGCGGCAGCCTCGTAGCCGTCGATGATCTCGTTAACCGCCTTATCACGGTTGATGGCGAGGGTTGTATACGCCGTGTTGCCCGTGGTAGGCGCCAGTCCGGCAGCACGGTCATAATCGCTGGCGGCTACCTCCTCGTCACGGGTGGGGATTTTCACCGCGCCCGCGGCGGGGTCGCCGTCAAAATCGTTGTTGAATACCACGCCATCCTTGAGCACCAGCTCATTGCGCAGTTTGGCAAGCACCAGCTCGCTGTAGCGTTCCTGTAATAGTTGTGCCATAGGTTATTCCCTCCTGTAATGCTGAAATTGGAATTCCTGAAAAGCAAGCTTAGATCTACTTTTTCAGCGCCGGGTTTTTGCGGTAGAACGCTTCCTCCACACCGCTGAGCGCACTTGCGCCGCCCGTGCCGACCTTTTGCGCCCACGCGCCGCGGTTGCCCTGCGAAAACAGGTAGCGCTTGCTTTGCCGCAGCGTCTCCAGCGCTTCCCGCACACCGGATACCGTGCCGTCCTCCGCGATGGTAATACCCGTGGTGTCCATCAGCTGGAGCGCCACCTCCGTGTCGATCAGCCCCAGCTCCGCGCCGACAACCTTCACCTCGGCCTCCAACAGCCGTTTCGTGAGGCGGGCGTTCGCCGCGTCCAGTTTTTGCTGTGTTTCCGGCGGCAACTCGGCAGCTTGCGTCGCGCGCGCCTTTGCCAGCAGATCGGTCAGCGTTTCTTCGTCCACGCCGGTTTGCTCGGCCATGGAGCGCAGCACGCTTTTTTCCGCGCGGCTGGTGCGTTCCTCAACGGCTTTGAGCAGCGTTTCCGCCAGATCGTCCGGCGGCAGGGGCTTGGGTTCGCCGACGGTTGCCGCCTTAACACCGTCGCCTGCGTCGTGCTGATCCACCGGAGAATTCGTCAGGGGTTGAAACATCCTTTGCCTCCGTTTAACGCCCGTCGGCGATAGATTCCGTTTTGATGCGGTTTTTCAGCCTTGTCGCGCTTTCGTCGGCAGATTGGGTGTGCCGTCAGGTCGCAAAGTCTACAGGACTGCGCGTCCTAGCCGCTGGCCAACTTCCGGAAAACCGGCGCGTTCAGGCTGGAAAACCCGATCAGGCCGTCGCCTGCAAGGGGGAATGAAAAACGCCTTCGCCGATCAGGCGTTGGCGTGTTTTCCGGTCATAGGGGAATGCCTTTGCTCAATCGCCAAGGAACGAGGTGCCCAACTCCGCCGCCTCCGGCTCGATATCGGCGGGTTCCGCCGTTTGCGCTCCGGCGCCATCCGTTCCGGCTTCCGGCGGCGCAACGTCTTCGCCCCGCGCTTCCGCCGCAATCTCCATCAGCATCTTTTCCGCGTCCACCTCAGTGCAGCGCAGGATGTCCATCATCGCGCGCTTTTTGCTCTTGAGGCCGCCATTCACCAGCCGCAGGTTCCTGTCCACCATCGCGCCCACGTCTTCGATGATCGAATCGTCAAACGATACGGCGGTCTTCACCTCCGCTGGCCTGCCCGTGAGCCAGCTCAGCGCGTTCACCAGCCCCTGGATGGCGCGCTCCAACGGTTTTTCGTTACGCTTCATGCTCTGGTAAAGATCGCTTTGTTCGCTGATGACCTCGGTGGCCGTGCGCGCGACCGTACCGTCGAACCGGTAGCGCCCCGTGCCCAACCCGCACTTTTTGGAGAGCAGGTCGATCATGCGCTGCAAACCCGCCTCATGCTCGGCGGCGCGCAGCGTCATGTCCAGCGGCTTGATATCGTCCGCGCCATCCTGACTTTGCTGGTACACGTAGATCAGCACATCGCTGGGGTCGAAGATGGGCTGCATGGTCCCGTCTTTCTGCATTTCGATGCTCGCCAGCGATTGGGGCACCAGCACGCGCTTTTTACCCAGCACAAACTCGTTGACATAACTGTCAAACACCAGATCAGCCGCCTTGAGCTGATCGATCGCCATACCGAACACGCTCATGCCCATGGGCGAATCCGGCTCCACAGCGTTAACCGTGTTTGGCCGGATGATTTGAAACAGCGGCACGGGCGAAGTCTGAGTGACCGCCTCCACGCCATCCGGCGGGGGCAGCGGCGCGCCCGTGTCATCCAGCCACGCGTTACGGATGACATAGCCTCCGTTTTCCCGCGCGTGGATTTGCACATAATACCCTTCCGCCGCGTCCTTGCCCGTGCCCAGCACCCTTCGGCTGCCAAACGCGCACTCCGTGATGTGATCGCCATCCCACCGGAGCGGAAAAATCAGATCGCCGCGGATATAATCGATGGTCGGCTGACCCTCTTCATCCAGAAATTCCACAAACGCGCCCGTGCCCAGCGCCATCGTCCACTCCACCAGCCGGTTGCCGCGCTCCATAAACGCGTTGCGCTCCAGAATTGCGGGCAACGCCGCGAAGCCCTCCGCGCTGATCTGCACCCGTTCGTTCAGTAGCAGCGTAGCATAATCCTCGCACACGGTTTTCGCCATGCCAAGGTGGTAGCGTGTCAACGTGCGTCGGGAGGTGCCCACGCGCATGGCGTAGTCATGAAAATCGCTCACATAGCCGCGGTACCAGTTCAGCCATGTGTCGATATGCGCGGCGTAGCCCCCCGCGGGGGAACGGTAGCCCATGCCTTCAAGATACTGAATGATTTTGGCGTTTTGCATACACACCTCCGAAAAATTGAAATGGCTCTGCCCTTTTTTAGCAAGGCGCGGCTTGCAGGGAGATGCCAAAGGGCTTTCCGCTCGCCCTTTGGAAACCTTCGGGTATTCTTTTTTCTATTGGCTTTCTTTGCTTGGCAAGAGGGATGCACCTGCGGGTGCACCAAAGGGCTTTCCGCTCGCCCTTTGGGAACCTTCGGGTATCCTTTTTTCTTTTGGCTTTCTTGCTTGGCAAGGGGGCATGCCTGCGGGCATGGCAGGGGCTTTCCGCTCGCCCCTGCATCCTTCGGGTGTCGCCATCTTACACGGCAGGGCTGTGAGGGTCGCTCTTGAAGTACAGGATAGTCGTCCAGCGCCACCACGCGAATCAAACAAGGTTGCACACTTTTCAGGCTCCGCGCGTGGTAGCGCTGACCGACAAGCCTGTCCTCCTTCGAGCGACCCTCTCAGCCCTGCCTGCCGGTTTTCTGGCGACACAAAGAAATCGCTACCCTGCTTGAGCCAGAAACCAATACTCAACAACGGAATAAGTTTACACGGCAAAATCGATTTCCCACATGCAGTCAGGGTTTTTTTGGGAAGAATAAATTAATTGGTACGGAAAGATCGATCGTTATTTATTGAGAAACGAAGCTTCCACGGGTAGCAGATTTCCACTGTCGCCATGAAACCAGCAAACGGAAACCTATGCTTTACACAGGCAGAATACTTTCGGATTGTATTGAAATACCGATAGGTGTGAATCAAAAACAGAAGCCATCATAGTTAGCGAATTTTTCCTGTCGCCATGAAACCAGCAGGCGGGAACGCGCGAGGGGTCGCCCGCAGGTGGACAGGATTGTGGGCCGATGCTGCCGCAAGCGGCAGCGAGGACTACTTTCCTGTACCCAAGGGCAACCCCTCGCGCGCTCCCGCCGTGTAGAATGGCGACCCCGAAGGGTGCAGGGGCGAGCGGAAAGCCCCTGCCATGCCCGCAGGCATGCCCGGCATGCCCCCCTTCAACCCAGCGCCAACATCTCTTGCATGTACGGTTCATAGGAGTATTCCAATGCATCAAGGCTGTCGATGTTCGTGCTGCCATTGTCCAGGCGCACATCCTCGGTGGTGTGCCGCCCGTCCCATAGAGCGGTCAAGAGCGCTTCCCGCGTGTGGGGGCAGCTCTCCAAAATGCGGTACCGCCCGCCTGCCATCAGGCGGCATAAAAAGCGGATGCGCCCGTTGATCGCCCCTTTGCGCGCCTTGCGGATGTCAATGGGCAGGCGCTCCCGCGCGCACGCGGCACGCAGACCGAGGATCAGCGTGGGCTCGGCGCTGTCACAGTAGGCGGTTCGCGCGCCATAGCGCGTCAGGCACAGGCGCGCAAAATCCACAAAGGCGGCTTCCAGCTTTTCCGGCGTAATCTCCCCCCTGTGGTACCATTCCGCAAGGGTAATCAGCCCGCCAAACCCCCGCTCGAAGCCCGAGCAGGCAAACGCGTGGCCGGAGCCGTTGCCGCCAAAGTCCACGCCGAGGGTCGCCGTCGCCAGCGGACGGGTCATCCGCTCCGCATCCGTGATCACAAACCGGTCGGGATCATCCGCAAAGATCCGGTACACCGCGCCTTCCGCCGCTACCCACAGCCCGCGGATGTAACGGTCAAAATACACCGTGCCCGCATAGTCGCGTTTCATGCGTGCGACTACCTCCGGCGGGTTGAAGGGGTTGTCGTCGATGGTATACGCCTGCTGGTACAGCGCACCGCTTTGCTGATCGAGAAATTTCTTGAACCAGTGGGTCGGTCCCTCGGGGTTGCACGTGCCGTCGAAACAGCTGTAGGCTTTGTCGAGCCTGCTTTTGAGCATCTCGAACACCTCGGGGTGCCAGGTGGTTACCTCGTCGCCGTAACAGTATTTGATGCTGCTGCCGCGCAGGCGGTTCACCTGCCGGATGCTGTCCGCACCCAGGCAGTAGCATGTTTGCCCAAAGAGCACCGCCGTGTTGTCATTTCGGATGTCGCTCACCAGCGCCGCGCCGTAAATCGTCTGCATCGGCTGAATCAGGTTGCGGCTGAGCGTCCCTTTCGTGCTGCCGAGAATCACGTTCAGCCCGTCAAGCCCCCTGCCTGCCAGCAGACGCTTCGGCAACAGAAAATAGTCGCCGTAGGTTTTACCGCTGCGGGTTGCGCCGGTTTTCACATTCCATACCTGACGGGCATTTTGGCGATACTCCCGCTGCATCGGCGTCAAAAAGGGCATGTTATGCCTCCCCTCTGGCGGCTTCTTCGTCCAGCCGTTTCATCAGTTCGGCCACCATGCCGACGCTCTGCCCATCGCCCGCGTCCGCCATGGTGGCTTCCCGCAGGTTTTTGAGCGTGGCGGACAGCTTTTGAAGCCCGGCGCAGCTCACCGTAGCGTCCACAATTTCCAGCTCGTAGTTCTCCTCCACGGTTTCCTCCACGGGTTTGCCTTTGGCGTCCATGCCGTCATACACCACTTCGCGCGTTTTGCGTTTGTGCTTGAGCACCTGTTTGTCCAGCTCCACCGTAGCGCGCGCCAGCTGATCGGTCAACTGGTCGCCAATGGCACGCAACCGTGCAATGCGGTCGGTTTGCTCCGATTGCCCGTATGCGGCCGCTCTGGCTTCCGTTTCCGATGCGCGCGTCTCCGCCGGATGCGACGCCTTGTGAACTTCATTCGCCCCGTCGGTCAAGCCGGAGGGTCTGGCTTTCTGCGCACGCTGCACGCGCTTCATAGCCGCCCAGTTCTCCTGCGTTTCCATTTTGTGAACTTCATTCGCCCCGTCGGTCAAGCTGGAGGGTCTGGCTTTCTGCGCACGCTGAGCGCGCTTCATGGCCGCCCAGTTCTCCTGCGTTGCCATTTTCTGTAGATCGGTATAGGGTACACCGTGTTGTCTGGCGAGCGCCTTCAATCCGATGGCGGTATGCAGGTACTCGTCTTTCAGCTTCAGCCAGTCCGTTGCCACACGCTCACTTCACCTCGTGTGATTTTTTTCCCGCATTGGCCTTGATGGGTGGTTCGCGTTCCAATCCGCGGCAAAACGCGCGGTTCGCTTTCCATCGTCCAATGCGCTTTGGTTTGAAATTAATGGGATACTCGTTCAAGCCATTCACGCGTGAATCTTGCGGGTATTTTGTGATCAGGCGTTGCCTCAAAATCTTGACGTAGCCCCGCTACGCCTTCGCTTCCGTTCCGCGCCTTATCCAAAAGCCTTCGCAAGCCCTTCTGCATGAATCGTTTGCATAAGGATGAGGAGAAAAGCGACGGTGTGAGCCAAAGCCCAACACCGCCGCTTCCCAAGAGGAGGGTGGAAATGCGCCAGGAAGACGCGCCGAGGAGAGAACCCGCCGCGCACAGCGCTTGCGGCAAAGCCCTCGTTTACTTCGGGCGATGCTAAGCCCCGCCCATGGTTTGACGCATCACGCGCCTTGGCCTGCCGTTCAACCCATGTGCTCGGGGACGTTCTCCATCCGCTTATCCACATTCCCATCATACCCCTGTTTGCCGTCCGGTAGTGTCCGGCAGTGCCGCATAGCCTGACCGGATTTTTGCTTTCGGGTTCTTTTCCAGATACCTTCGTTCCGCGCTGTTTCGTCTTCTGTGCACGCGGCGGTTCCATCCGCCGAACTGCGCCTTCGGGGAAATTCACTTTCGCTTCTGCTTCATTTTTTCATCCATTCGCTTCTATCCGTCCCATATGTTTCCCATGCTTGTTATTGTCTCCGTGCAATCCGGCATGGTATAATAAATTTCGAATGCTCTGAACCCGGTCGATGCGAAAGGGTGAGCCGATGACTCGAAAATACACTCCCGAAGGACTTGCGCAGGCCTTGGGGGAATTGCAAGCCATTTTTGACCTTGTTCGTGTGGTAGAGCCGGTGCGCGCTGTGGAGTACCACCTGACCGACTCCATCGGCACGGGGCAAAATGATGCGGACCTCAACTGCCATGCCGTATGGAACCACCGCCGCGAGCGATGCCTAAACTGCATCAGCCTGCGTGCCCTTCAGGAAGGCGAACGCCAAACCAAATATGAGTTTATCGATAACGATATTTTCTATGTCGTCGCCATGCCCATCGAGGTGGAAGGCCGCCCGCTGGTGCTGGAAATCGTCAGTAAAGTCAACGATCAGGTGCTGCTCAGCGCCTATGGCATCAACGAGTTCGTCAGCCGCATCACCGCCTTTAACGCCCAGCTTCATCTGGACAGCAGCACGGGGCTGTTTAACAAACAGTATTTTGACGAGAAGCTCTTTTTGATGTGCAACAAAGCCGCCATCAACAAAACGGACGTCGCCGTCGCCATGATGGATGTGGACGGCTTTGAACACGTCGCCAGCCACTTCGGCCATCAGGTGGCGGACGAAGCCATCATCGCCATCGGGCATCTGCTCACCGCCAATGTAAGCCGCCGCCGCGGTGATTTTGTGGCGCGGTTTGGCACCAATACCTTCGCCATTGTGATGGACAATATCCCCCGCCTGCTGCTGCGCGAGCGCATGGTGGATTTGGTGCAGCGGGTAACCACCCTGCGGCTGCTGGGCTATGAGGATGTGCGCCTGAACGTGGCGATGGGCGTGTTTATGCTCTCGGATGACCGTGAGGTAAGCGTATCGGATATTCAGAAGATTGTGACCCGCCGCGTGGAAGTCGCCCGTATGGCTGGGTTTAACCGCATCGCCTTCAGCGACCGCTGAGCGGGTAACGCTGGCGGCAGACCGAAGCATCCGCCGCGTGGAAGTCGCCCGTATAGCAGGCTTTAACCGCATCGCTTTCAGCGACCGCTGAGCGGGCAACGCTGACTGCAGGCCGATGCTTCCGCTGCGTGGAAGTCGCCCGTATGACTGGGTTTAACCGCATTGCTTTCAGCGACCGCTGAGCGAGCAATACTGGCGGCAAACCGAAGAATCCGCCGCGTGGAAGTCGCCCGTATGGCTGGGTTTAACCGCATCGCCTTCAGCGACCGCTGAGCGGGCAACGCTGGCGGCAGACCGAAGCATCCGGCTCCGTTTCTCCCTTCCGCTCGAGGTATCGCAAGCACGCTGATCGCCCGAACCCCTTTGGGAGCAACATTCTCCTTACAGTACCGGCTTACAGCCGCCCAAATCCGGCGGCGATGGCACGCTGCGGAAGTATCCCGACGGTCCCCATTATTTTACGTTACTCCATTTTTAGTTCACTTTGAAAGGAAGCATTATCATGATCGCTATCGGTTGCGACCACGCAGGCATCGACTTGAAACCCCATATCATCGCCGTTTTGGAGGAGCTTGGCCTCCCTTACAAGGATGTTGGCACCTATACGCACGACAGCGTCGATTATCCCGTTTACGGTGAGCTGGCCGCGCGCGCCGTCGCCAGCGGCGAGTGCGAACTGGGCATCATTATGTGTGGCACGGGCGTGGGCATCGGCATCGCCGCCAACAAAGTGCAGGGCATACGCTGCGTCATGTGCTCGGATTGCTATTCCGCCCTCATGAGCCGCGAGCACAATAACGCGAACATGCTCTCGCTGGGCGCGCGCGTGGTGGGCAGCGAAGTTGCCAAGATGATCGTGCGCACCTTTCTGACCGCTTCTTTCAACGGGGAGCGCCACGCCCGCCGTGTCGGTCAGATCATGACGCTGGATGCGGGCGGCACGCTGCAAAAATAGACCCGCCGCGCTCCATGAGCAGGCCGTAACAGACGCGTCCAAAGGCGCGCCTTTTCTTTGCCGATTCCCCGCCGTGCCTCTTTTTCAAGGAGCCTCGCTTGGAGCCCCCGCGCGGTTGTCTCCTGCGGTCGGCTGTCAATGCGCGGCATTCTCCCCTGTGCCAACGCCTCGCATCCATGCCAACAGAGGTATCGTCTTAAAACCCATGCCTTTCCCTTTGAAAACCATATCCCCTGAAAGGATCTATCATGAGCAAAACGCTTCGTGCCAATCTTCTCTTGCTATTGACCGCCCTCATCTGGGGCGTTGCCTTTGTGGCGCAGGATGTCGCCATGGATGCAATGGAACCCTTCACTTTCAACGCGGCGCGCACGCTGGTAGCCGCGCTGGTGCTGCTGCCCTGCATCCGTTTGCTGGACAGGCTGGAGCGCAAGCGCGCTGATGCGTCCGGCACTGGAGCCCCGCCTGGCAACGGTGTCGCAACCGGCTGCGGAGTCGCGCCAACCGCCTCGCGCGCCTTCGGCACGATGACCCCGCAGCAGAAGCGCACGCTCCTCATCGGCGGGCTTTGCTGCGGTGTGGCTCTGTTTTTCGGCACCAGCCTGCAACAGTTTGGCATCAAGGAGACCTCGGCGGGCAAAGCGGGGTTTGTAACGGCGCTCTACATTGTGCTGGTGCCGCTGAGCGGGCTGCTGTTCAAGCGCTCCGTGCGCCGCAATGTGTGGATCGCGGTGGGGCTGTGTTTGATCGGCCTGTTCTTGCTATGTGTTACCGACACGCTCACCATCGGCGCGGGCGATCTTGCGCTGCTGCTGTGCGCGGCGGCGTTTACCGTGCATATCCTCGTCATCGATCACTTTTCCCCCAAGACCGACTGTGTGCGCATGAGTTGCCTGCAATTCTTTGTCGCCTCGGCGCTTTGCACCGTCATGATGGTGCTCACGGAGCACCCCACGTTCGGCGGGCTGCTCAAGGGCTGGATACCCCTGCTCTATGCCGGTGTGCTCAGCGGCGGCATGGGTTACACCCTGCAAATGATCGCCCAGCGCGACACCGACCCCACCGTCGCCTCCCTGCTCATGTGTCTGGAAAGCGTATTTGCCGTGCTGGCGCAGTGGGTGATTCTGGGCGAACTGCTGACCGCGAGGGAGCTGCTCGGCTGCGGGCTGATGCTTGTGGGCATCGTGCTGGCGCAGTTGCCGGGAAGACGGCGCTGACGCGCCTTTGGGAAAGGGACTGAGGTCCCCTTCCCAACCTTCCCCTTGGGGAAAGCGCGGGCGGGGCGTGGCTGGAGAGAATAGTCCTTCTACATTTTACTGTATTCGATCTATTTTATTTCGGGGCTTACGTCCTGCCCTGCAAACACTTCAATAGCAATGCAATTGACAACTGATAGAAGTATATACAGCGCCATTTCTAATAGCTCTTTGGTAAAGTTATCAGCCGAAATAGATGACCAATGGGCAAGTCGATTGCGCCAATTTCTCCCAATCCTGGATTCTCGGATTTCGCAAAGCAAATACAGTAAAACATTTGCAAGGTCTTCACTCAGAAGATTGTTAATGCACGATTGATCTGCGAGTAGCTGTGATAATGTGAGTACCGATTCTTTGAAAAAGGCATTTTGATTGTGTTGCATATAATATAGCCGAAGTATTTTTTCTGTAAAACTAAAACAATATGCAACGATAGGATATATCAATATTGGTTCCTCTTGGGAAGTCTGATTAATCTGGTAATTTCGAAGTAAGCCTTCCAATAATCCAACATCATGTTCCCATTCAGCTTTTATTACATCGTCATTGTTTGGGTTCATCTCTAACGTCAGGATTTCCTTGATGTAATTCATCAGTTGTTGAAACAATGTGTTCTCATCAATCAACATTCGTACTACCTTACCTGAAACAAAAAGCAACAAATCTATTTTTCGGATGACTGTACGTGTGAACACTTCATCTGTATTTAGATTTGATTTGCCAAATTGTGAAAATATATCATCTTGATCATTTGTAAAACATGTAATAGCCTGGCTTAACCATCGCAAATCATTCTTTTTGTGTGTAATAAATGTTGCTCTTACAAAAAAAGGGATTGCTTCATTGCATATCTGTTGATGGAATGGTGTGAGGTCAATAGGATAGCTTGTATGCATACCATGCTCCTTCATGTATGCTAAACATGCTGGTTCTAATTGTTTCCTTCGATTGCAAAATAGCGAATAGTAACTGCTTTCAACATTTTTGGCAAAAGCTACTAAGTCTTTGAGATAGATATCCGTTACCATTACATTTCCCAAAGAATTATCACTAGTAGCTGCGTCTCCAATTTGCATCACAATATGGATGGCCTTATTTACTTTTGGATTGTCCTTTTTACTTCTAAAAAGCTCCGTCAAGGTTTCCATCAATGTTTCTGAGCGCTTGCGATAAAGCATTTTGAGATTCGCATCATTATAAAAATCTTCCCATAGCTCTTCATGTGCCTTAAATACAGCTTTGAAAAAGTCGTAGTGATCAAGAATATAGATGGGTTCTTCATGCATCAGTCTGGGAAAATTCGGTACAATACGGTCTACATTACCAGAAGGATACTTGTCGATGATATCAAAGATCGTATCCAACATATGGTGACGGGTCAAGTCCTCGTGCTTGTTGCAATCAATCAGTTGGAAGAAATTACTTGCTAGATAACTGAATATATTGCCAATATTGAATTGCTTATAGATCGCATTTAATGATTGTATTACATCATCAAATTTCTCCAACACTTCTGTCTTGATGTTTGATCGCAATTCAATGTATTTCTGCGCATAAAAAACAAAAGCAAAATCAATATACCCTTTAGGTTCGTCAACTTTTTTCTCAGAATTCCTGAAATACTCAATAATTTGATCACTGTAATCAATCAGGATATTTAGGTTCATATATGTGCTCAAATCATCCGGTCCATACCAATGTAAAAACGTGTCAAACCCTAGGTTATCTTTTGTCGACAACTGTTGCAACACTTCAAAGATACAATTTGGAGATTTCATCGTGGGTGTTCCTCCGTGACTCATGATCAAACCTTATACAAATTAATGACACCCTTTTTATATAGGGTTCAATATGCATTTGGAGGGTCAAGAAATCATGTCCAGCAATGTCCTCTTCAGCTGAAACCCTCCTTCACATATGAATCTTCTTTTTCAGTTCCCGCGTAAAGGCGTGAAAATGGAGCGCTACCGTCAGCACCACCAGCGCAAGGCTGACCGAGCCCACCACGATCAGCGGCCAATCCAGCCTGCTCCAGCCCACCAGCCCGCAGAAGATGGCTACAAAGCCCGCGATCGCCAGCTCAAACAGCGGCATAAAGTTGCGTTTCTCTTTTTTGTAGTAAGCCAGAAAATACGTGCCCGCGATGATCATATCGGCAAAAAACACAATCGGAGCCACAAAGCCGCTCCAGTTGCCGCCAAATATTCCATCCAGCAAAAACAGATACAGGCACACCGCGCAGCCCACATCGGTGATTTTTTTAATAATAGTGTTTTCCACCAAAGGCTTGTAGAACACGGCAATCCACACAACCGCCAGCCCACCGATGGCCGCCAGCGACCACGCCTTGCCGCCCACCGCGAGGTTCACCACCCCGCACGCATAGGCGAGAAACACAAACAATCCCCGCATCAGCTCACGTCGGTTTCGCCGCCAGAAGTTATGCCTTGTCAGTTCCGGATAGGTCACATGTACCTGCATGGGAGGGATCATCATACGCAGGCTCCTTTCCATGGGTTGAAACGTGGGCGTGAAGCGCCCTTTGGCCTTCGAGCGCCGCAAAACGAAATCAGGGTCGGCGGCACCTCCCTGCCCTCGGGCGAAGCCGCCGCTACAGGGCAAAAACTGCCGCTGCAAAAATCGTAGTCACCGCTATCCAATGCAATGAAAGGTCCCCGCCATTTCAGACCGTGCCCTCAATATACGGCTCCAACCCCAATTTAACCATGTAGGCATACAGCGCGTTTTCAAACATGGGCAGCGGCGTGTTTTCACCACCGTAAGCACCGCGCGGTCGCCTTCTTTGCAACGGTCGTCGCCATTTCAGACCGTGCCCTCAATATACGGCTCCAGCCCCAGCTTGACCCTGTAGGCATACAGCGCGTTTTCAAACGCGGGTAGCGGCGTGTTTTTCACCACCGAAAACACAGCGCGGTCGCCATCTTTGCAACGGTTGTCCGCCATTTCAGGCCGTGCCCTCAACATACGGCTCCAACCCCAGTTTAACCATGTAGGCATACAGCGCGTTTTCAAACGCGGGCAGAGGCGTGTTTTTCACCACCGTAAACACGGCGCGGTCGCCATAGCTGCAAAGGGAGCACACCGCGCGGTTTCTGATCGCCGGCCCCAGCACCATGTCGAATTTTTCCACATACGGCTGCATTTCCACCGGCAGGCAAATGGCTCCGAGGTTGGAAAACGTCGTCGTGAACACGCCGTCGCTCAGCCGACCGTAAATCATGTAGGCAATCGGCCGCTTCACCATCAGCGGTACAAACCGCAGATAGTTCACCAGCTTGCGCGATAGCGTCATGGTGCGATCCAGGCTGTCCTTGCTGGTGTTTTCGCACACCTGTGCCGAAAGCTTGGGCAAAATCGCGTCCAGCCCCGTAATTTCCACCGGATGCAGTCGGATGGAGCAGTACATGCTGAAGTTGCGCAGCGATTTAGAGGGGTAGAACTTGCGCATGTTCACCGGAAGCTGAACTTGCAGCTTGCGCTTGCCGCCGTGGGGCTCCGCGGCGTCCTTGAGCGCCAGCATCATCAACCCCAGCAATAGCGTCGTAATCGTAACGCCTTTTTCCTTCGCCTTGCGGCGCAGCGTTTCCACCGATAGGTTAAAGTGCAGTACCCGCGCAGGCTGCTCAATACTGGGCAAGCCGCGCATCTGCAACGCCGTTTTGTCGCCGAAGCCCTCGGGCGAGGGGTGCTTGTCCGCAATCAGGAAATCATCCGCCCACTCATGCGGATCGGGGGTGTCGGTCAGGCAGAACATGCCCTCTGAAAGCGGCACATCACAGCCCAGCAGCCGCAGGTATTCCCGCAGAAGTGTGCGCAGGAAGATCGTCGCGCCCGTGCCGTCGGTCAGCACATGAAAAAACTCCACGCTCACCCGATTGCCATGCCACACCACCCGAAACGTGGGCGAGCTGATGGCGTTAAGCCGGATCGGCGCACAGGGCGGCAGCGTTTCCGGCAAAAGGGCATAGCGGCGCATGGAGCTGTCGATGTAGTGCCAAAACAGCCCGCACTTGATGGTGGTGGCAAAATAGGGGAAGCGGCGCATGGTATAGTTGAGCGCCATCTGCAAAATCTGCGGTTCCACCGGACGTTTCAGGTAAAACGACATGCGAAACATCATCATCCGCTTGAGCCCCATGCTTAGCGGATAGACCTTCGCGGCGGTATCCAGCGGATACCATTCCGTGCGTTCGCGCAGGTAAAAATCACTCAGTTGCGCCGGCGCAAGGCGCTTCATCGCCTCCGAAAGCGATAGTCCGTGATCGGCATACCAGCGCAAAGCCTGCACGTGATCATCCATCAGCGCATCCACATACTTCTGCCGCAGGTCGATGCGGGCGCGCACATCCGTTAAATAAGGGGTCAGCAATGCCTGCTCCGCCGGAGTAAACAGGCGTTGCGTTTTGGCAGTCCACGGTCGAACAACAGCCATGAAGGCCTCCTTGAGCGCCACGCGGCGCTGATAAGGGAATGGGGGAACCACCCTCGTAATCCCTTGCGGGACGATCGGCATGGAGACGAATCCTTCACTTTGCAAGGGCACGTTGCACCCGAGCAAACAAAACGGCGCAGGGTACAGGCAGGAACGCTGGCGTATCGTGAACGTGGAAGTATATCGTCATTCTGAAAGCTGCTGCACGTTCGTAATCCGCAGTCCCCGACAGGGTATCGCTTAGCACAGGCATGCTCACATGAGGGTTATCCTCAAACCCAAGGATACTTGCACATCGGTACGCCGCAGTTGCTTAAGCAATCAGCGCATGGCACAGGCAGAACGCGGGGGTATCGTGAGCGCGGGGTATATCCTCAAACCCAAGGGTTTCTACGCGTCGGTACATCGTAGTTGCTTTAGCAATCAGCGCATGGCACAGGCAAGAACGCGGGCGCATCGTAAATGTGGGATATTCTATATCCTCAAGCCCAAGGGTTCTTACACGTCTGCTCTCCACAAGTCCAAACCCCTTCAGGTTTAAGGTTTACACACCGTCAGGCTTCCGCCGCGCTGTGTACAAACCCCGTCTCCCTCGCTCAGGGCACTTGCACAAACCGCCGGTTTTCCACCCGACAGGATAGATCAGGGAGCGCCGCGCCTTCGTTGCAGCCAAGCCATTGCAGGTTGGTAAGCGACGTGAGCGGCGTATAATCCGCGATGGGCGTGCCGTACAGGTACAAATCACTCAGCGACGTGAGCGTAGCCACGGGCGTGAGGTCGGTTGCGCGTCCATCCTCCACCGCAAGGGTCGTAAGCTTTGGCAAGCCCGCCGCAAACGCGAAGGAATCCGGCCCGTCGCATCCCGCAATCGAGAGCGTCGTCAGGTTTCGGCCGCAGGTGAGCCCATCCAGAAACGCCCAATCCGCCACCTTGCACCCAACCAGCGAAAGCCCGCGCAGCCTGGAACACTCCGCGATAGCCGTTTCATGGGTCACCGCACAGTTGGTGAGCGCAATCCGGTTCAAAGCTGGCAGCACCTTCACCACAGAAAGATCGGCCTGCTGGCAATCCAGCAGCTTGAGCTGTTGCAGGGTCTTGAAGCCTCGCCAGCTTTCGGGCGCAAACGCGTCCGTCGCCACCGCCTGCACATCCAGCGACAGCAGCCCCTTCACCCCCGCGAGGGAGGCGATCACCGCCGCGCTTACCGAACCATTCGCCATGCGCAGGGTGGCATAGTTCCACTGTCGGTTGTCTCCGGCCAGCATCCGCACCATCTGCTCGGAAGGCACCCCGTCCAGCTTCAGAAAATACTTATCAAAATCGACGGTGCAGCGCGTGCCGCTTTCGCCAAGGGCAATGTCCGACAGTTTCACCACCGTTGTGGCAAGGTATTTTTTCAAAAATGCCAGATCCGCCAACGTACCGCCGTCCATGGTCAGGCTGGTGAGTGACGTAAGGTTCGCCCAGCCCGCTTCCGCCGCGTCCACGCCTTCCACGTTTTCAAAGCCTAGGCTTTTAAGGCGCGCAAGCTGAAAAATGGCCGCGTTCGCCTCCGCCGTGAGCGTGCAATCCCCAACATAAGCGCTGGTCAGCCTGCCACTGTGCCCTGAAAAGGCCAGCGCAACCTGCTCCCCCGAAGCGCCGTACATGCGAAGGCTGGTCAAACCGTGCAGCGCCGCGACCGGCGAAAAATCCGCAGCGGCGACATCCTCCACCGACAGGGTCTTGAGCGTATCCATATCCGCCAGCGCCGCGAGGTTATCCACACATGCGCCGGACAGGGTGAGGGTCGCAAGGCGCGGGCAGCCTGCCAGCGGCGTCAGGTCATAGGTCGCCTGCCCCTTATACCCCTCGCTCCACGCCAGTGTAACGGAGGTCAACCGCGAACAGCTTGCCAGCGGCGACAGGTCAAGCGCGGGGCAATCTTTCAGTGTAATGCTTTGCAGGGCAGGGTGGTCTGCCAACCCTTCCAGATCGGTCAGCGTGCCGCCCACAACCGTCAGGCTGGTTAACTTGGGCAGGTAGCGCAGGGCGCTCACGTCGCCCACGGGCAACGCCGCATCGTCCAGCGTAAGGCTGGTGGTCGCCTGTGCGCCGCTCACTTTCTGCGTATCGCTAAGCGGTTGCAGCGCATCCAGCGGCTGACCGAGGCGATCGGCACAGGCTGTGAGCGCGGCGGCAACCGCGGGGTCAATGCCCGAAAGCGGCAGCGCATCCTCCGCTTTTGCGCCCAGTGGCGCTAACATCGCCAGCACCGCAAGGCTTGCGCAGAGCCAAAATCGGCAAACGATTTGTTTCATACTGCAAAGCTCCTGTCAACAGGCGCACCGCCAAGGCGGGGAGCCCTCCCTGCCGCCGCAAAGCGGTACGACGCGCGCAATTTCAAACCACAGGGTCATGGCCAACCGGCTTGTGCCGGAATCAATTCGGGGTGGCTTCGTTTCGCGCCATCTTCCAAATTGTGGGCGAACTCAAAAAGTATGACGTATTTTCCAGCGGAAGTCAAGTGAGTGGCGCTTTTGTTGCAGGTATGGCATTTGCGGGAGCAGGGGCTTTCCGCTCGCCCCTGCAGGCTTCGGGGATTTCTTCTCTTCAGAAAGAGTTTTCTTTTTGGGTAAGGGAGCATGCCTGCGGGCATGGCAGGGGCTTTCCGCTCGCCCCTGCATCCTTCGGGGTCGCCTGTCTACACGGCGGGAGCGCACGAGGGGTTGCCCTTGGGTACAGGAAAGTAGTCCTCGTAGCCGCGCGAAAGACGTTGGACTTGTGTTCGATGGCTCCGCGCGCGGCAACGTCGGCCCACAATCCTGTCCACCTGCGGGCGACCCCTCGCGCGCTCCCGCCTGCTGGTTTCATGGCGACAGGGAAAATTCGCTACCCGTGGTGGCTTCAGGTAATAATAAACAACTATCGCTACTTAGTATACCAACCTAAGGTATTTTTACTTTATAAAGCTTAGGTTTCCGTTTGTTGGCTTCATAGCGACAGGGGAATTTCGATACCTGTGGCAACTTCGTTTCTCAATGTACAACTATCGATCTTTCCGTACCAATTAATTCGTTCTTTCCATAAAAACCTTACTGCATGTGGAAAACCGATTTTGCCGTGCAAAACTTATGCAGCCATTGAGTATAGGTTTCTAGCTCAAGCAGGTTGGGATTTTCTTTGTGTCGCCAGAAAACAAGCAGGCTGGGCTGAGAGGGTCGCTCGAAGGAGGACAGGCTTGTCGGTCAGCGCTACCACGCGCGGAGCCTCAAAGGTGTGCAAACATGATGGTATCGCGTGGTGGCGCTGGACGACTATCCTGTACTTCAAGAGCGACCCTCACAGCCCTGCCGTGTAAGATGGCGACACCCGAAGGTTTCCAAAGGGCGAGCGGAAAGCCCTTTGGTGCACCCGCAGGTGCATCCCCCCCTTGCCAAGCAAAAAAGAAAAATCCCCGAAGCGTGCAGGGGCAACCGGAAAGCCCCTGCTGCGCCCCAGCGCATCTCCCTAGAATTGGATCATTTTTCTCACAAAGCGGTATCCGCTCACCAGCGCGCGCCTGCCCATCGCCCCGGGCAACACCGTGGCGCAGCCCAGTAGATTGCTGCGTAACTTTGTATAGAGCGTTTCGTCAAAATCACGGATGGTTTGCCACATGTGGCGGTTCATGGCAAGGCTCTCTTCCGTTTCCGCGATAAATTGGAGCGCCGAGGTGGTCGCCAGCATCCCCGCGCAGTTGTTGATCATGTAGTTGCATAGGCTCTTGGGCAGGGCTTTGAGCTGTGCAAGCGTGTAGCAGGTAATCATCTGCTCGGCGATGGCGCTCACCTGATCGAGCCGCTTGAGGATATTGATTTCCGCAATGGATTGATCGGCACGGCCAATAAAGTAGCCGTATAGCGGCTCATCCAGATAGTACACGGTTCTCGTCCACGGCAGGGGCTGGTAGATGTAAAGGTTGTCCTCATAAAACGTGTGCTTGGGCAGCGTCAGCGCATGCTCGCGCAGCAGCGCGGTGCGGTAGATCAGCGAATGGATCATAAACTGCTTGTGCACCGGAAAGCGGCGAATCTCCTCCCACGTGAGCAATCGCCCGGGTTTCAGTGCCACACGGTAATTCACGGAGAACACCGCCTGCTTGTCCACCTGATCGTACACATAGTTGTTCACGATCAAATCCGGCTGCTCACCTCCGGCGGGATAACCGCGCAACACGTCCAGCAACTTGAGCAGCGAATCGCGGTCGAGCCGGTCGTCGGAATCCACCACCTTGAAATATTCGCCCAGCGCACCGCGAATGCCCTGATTGATGCCCTCGCCATGCCCTCCGTTTTCCTGATGGATCACGCGCACCCTCGTCGGGTAGCGCTCCGCGTAGCGGTCGGCAATCGCGCCCGTGCTGTCGGTGGAGCCGTCGTCAACCACGAGGATATCCATTTCGTCGCCGCCAGGCAGCAGCGAATCGATGCAGCGTTCCATATACGCCGCCGAGTTGTAGCAGGGCACGGTCACGGTAAGCAGTTTCATCGTTCTATACTTCCCTCATCGCATTGTCGGTCAGGGGGCGCTTCCCCGCGCCTGCCCACGCTTTGGCGGTCGGGGGGTGTCCATGGCCAGCCCCACGGGGCTGCGCACCGCACAGGGGCAACCGGTCGCTTTTATCGTACGCCAAAATCGCCAATCTGGCAAAGGTCAATTTCCCAAAAATGGTTAAATCGCGGTAAAACACATGGCAAAAACCCAAAGTTGCTCGCCTATAGGTCGTTCGCCATCGCCAGCGCGCGGGCGACAATCGCGTCGATGTTGTAGTAACGGTATTCCGCCAGCCTGCCCAGCAGATGCAGGTTGGCACACCTGCGTGCCTCGTTGCGGTAGGCGGCGTAGCGCTCCGCGTTTTCGGCGTTGGGTATGGGGTAGTAGGGCGTATCCGTTTCGCCGCAGGCGCGGGAGTATTCCCGCGCAATGGTCGTAACGCCGGGCAGTTTCTGCCCTGTGAGCTTTTTAAACTCGGTGATGCGCGTATAGGGTTTATCCACCGTGTAGTTGACGACCCCCACAGGCTGGTACTCGTCCATGGGCAGCGTTTCCCACTCAAAATCCAGCGTGCGGTAATTCAGCCTGCCAAATCGGCTGCCCATCAGCTCGTCCAGCGCTCCGGTGTAGATCACCGGTTCGCGGCAGGGCTTCCCGTCCCAAAGCAGCGTATCGCCGTCCAGCGCCATGCGCGCGCACGCATCCACGCCCAGTTCCACCTGAATGCGCGGATGATCCAGCATGTTGGCAAACATCGCCGTGTAGCCGTCGCGCGGCATGCCCTGCCACGGGTCCTGAAAATAGCCGCAGTCCTCGCTCACCAGCACAGGCACGCGCGCCATGGCCGCCGGATCGAGCGCATCGGGCGACGTGTCCCACTGTTTTTGGGTGTAAAACCGGAACACATTCTCATACACATAATCCGCAAGCGTTTTAAGCTCCGGCTCTTCGCGCTTTTTAAGCTCCAGTATGCTCACGCGCGCGCCGTAGCCGAACGCGTCGGTCAGGCTCTTTTCTATTCGCTGGGCTTGCCCGCCCTCAAACGCCATGCGAAGGGACAGCAGGTTGAACGGCACGGGCAGCAGTTTGCCGTATACGTTCGCCAGCACCCGATGGCGCAGGGGATACCACTGCGTGAAGCGGCTTACAAAAGCATAGGCCGCCTCGTCCGCCGTGTGGAAAATATGCGGGCCGTAGCGGTGCACCAGCACACCCGCCGCGTCCGCTTCATCATAGGTGTTGCCCGCAATGTGCGTGCGACGCTCCAGCACCACAATCTGCGCATCCGTTTTTTCCGCCAGCGCACGGGCGGCTGTGCAACCCGCCGGGCCGGCGCCGATAATCCAGTATCGCATTTGGGGTTCTCCTTTCCGTGAATGCCGCCTGTGGCGCAAACGGTATTTGCAGTCGCTTTCTCAGCGGCTTGGCAACGGTTGCAAAGCCTGCCGGATACGCAAAAGCGCGCCGCGCCCGCGCCCTTGTGGGCATCAGCTGTCGCGACGCGCTGCTCCCCGCTAGGGCTGGATCACCGCGCTGTGTTTTTGGTAGTATTCAATACGGCGGAACTGCTTGAGCCATTCCGGATCCTGGCCGTTGTCGGGGTTCACGCCTGTGAGCACGCCGTTTTCCAGCCGGTACTGGCGGTTGAGGAAAGGAGTCTCCGCTTCCACGGCGCGGATGGCTTTCATATACGCCGGCCCTTGCCAGCCTGCGAGGCTAAAGAGCTTCTCCATCAGGAAAGCGGGGCTGATTCGGCCGCCGTCGCCCGTGAAGCTGTTGCCAAGCGTCTTTTTCGCCGCGTCGTTCGCCCAGATCAAATAGGGCGTGGTGTAGTAGTTGTAGTAGCCTTCCTCGGTGTTGAGGTCGAGGTTGATGCCAAACATCTTGTAGGTGGAGTTGCCATCGCCCCACCACGGTTTGTGGTCGCCAAACAGGATCATGACCACCGGCCGTTCCTCCGTGCGGAAGTGATCGACAAACGCCTTGAGCTGCTTGCCTGTGTCCGCGATGCCGGAGAGGTAGTTGTTGGCGATATTGTAATCTCCCTCGTCATACCCGTCCTTCCAGGGCAGGTAGGCCGTGTCGTAACGTTTGTCGCGGAAATACGGGCCGTGGTTCTGGTACGTCACATTGAAGCTGAACACCGGCTTGCCCGTCGCCTTGGCCGCGTCGTAATCCTCAATGATCGTGGGCAGAAACACCTTGTCCCCCGCGATCAGCCCCGGCTCGGCATAGGCCTTGTAGCGATCCTCATAAAAGTGATACTGCTCAAAGCCCAGGTATTCGTTGATGTTCAGGCGGTTGTAAAACCAGTTGAAGCAGGGGTGGTCGCCTTCGCTGAGGTAACCCTGCCGCCGGAAGTACCACACATAGCTGTTTACCGGTTCGCGGTAACTTTCCACAGGGTCCAGAAAACCGGTCAAAAACGCGCGCTCGGTGTTGATGGTTTCTCCGGCGAAGATGTTCACCACCAGCTCGCCGGAATAGCTTTCCGCCTGCAAGGCATGAAAATCGGCATACGGGTCTACCGTAAAATCGAGGGAATCGAACTTGCTGAAATCGCCGAACGATTCCATCATTACGCCGATCACATCCACCTTCTTTTCATCGGGGATGGCATCCTCGCTGTAGGCAGCCAACGCGCTGGCTGCCTGTTTTTCATCGTATCCCTCGGGCGGGGTTTCCACAGCGAATTTCATGCTGCGCAAAAATGGGTAGATCAGCCCCCGACATACGTATGTGCCCGTTGGCGACCATTCGCTCACGATGCCGTAATTGCCGGTGATGGCGTAGGCTGAATCCGCCGGACACAAAACCAGCGTATACAGCGCCAGCGCACCTGCACAGCCCAGCACGCTTAGCACGCGCAACAGCGGCCTGCCTTTCAGGCGCAGGTGCATCCATTTGCCTGTGAAGAACGTCGCCAGCACAATCAGCACCAGCCCAACCGCCACCAGCGGCGTCACGTTCAGGCTGTAATGCCCGCCGCCCGTCATGGTGGCCGCTTCGGTGGTCAGCTTCAAATCGGCAAACAGCAGCGGATCGTTTCTCAAAAGCAGCTTGTAGTAGTTCACCAGCGCAAGCGGCATCACCGGCACGCACGTCAGCAGAAACGCAAGCCAGCCGCGCCCCGTAGCGGCATAGAACAAGCCCATCAGCAATGCGATGGGCAACCAGTTCATGAGTAGCACCATGGGGGTGGTAAAGTAACTCACAAACATGGCAAAACCGTAAATGGACGTAGAAAACGCCAGTACAATCAAGGTAAGCAGAAGGCTGAGTGTCGCCAGTGCGGCCAGATCACGCAACGCTGTTTTTTTCATGATAGCCGTTCAGGCAATCGTGCCGACTTTGGCGCGATCCTCCTCCAACAGCTTCATCGGGTCGAGCACCTTGATCTGGCAGGTTTCGCTCTCCGGCATGGCCATGGTGTGCTCGGTTTTGTCCCAGTTGTTTTGTTTGCGGAATTTAAACAGGCCGATAAACTGCGCAAGTCCCGCCAGCATGGTATTGAGCGCAAAGCTCAGCAGCAGTTTGGGCAAGCCCAGCACCGAAAAGCGCTGTCCGTTATCCGCCCAGTCGCCCCAGGCAAACTGCACCAGCAGCATATACACAAACAGTACGATGCTCAGCAATGTAGGCATCAGCGAAACAATCATGTATTGGGACTTGGGAATCTCTTTGGCCGGCCCCATCAGCAGCAAGTTATACACCGCCACCAGCACAACGTTGATCACCGCCGACACATAGGTGGAGGGGAAAAACATCTGCACAAACATGCTGATGAATTCGCCCACGGAAATCTGCCGTGTAAACACTGCTTTCAGGCAGCGGCCGGTGTTGCGGAAGGCCACAAACCAGTGCCCCTGCGCCCAGCGGATGCGCTGGCGAAGGCTGGCGCGCCATTTGGTGGGTTTTTCATCATACACGCGCACGTGATTGTTCCACAATACGCGCTTGCCTTCCAGTGTGGCGGCAAATTGCAGCTCGGTATCTTCGGTCAGGCTCATGACCGTCCAGCCGCCGCGCTGATGCAGGTAGCGCGTGCGCACCGCGAAGCCCGTGCCGCCGATGCCGCAGTTGAGGCTCAGCCGCTGGCGGCTGTACTGCAAAAAGCGGTTGGAAATGGTATACGTAAGGTAGTAGAACAGCGCCACCAGCCCGTTTTTATTCTTGCAGCCCAGGTAGCACTGGATTACCTCGGTGCGGTCGTCACTGTCGAGGAATTGGCTGTTCACTTCGCTGAACATATTCAAATCCACGAGGTTGTCCGCATCAAAAAAGAACACGGCATCGTAGTTTTCCTCGTAGCCGCTCAGTGCCTGAAATGCTTTTTTCAACACCACAGACTTGCCCGTGGGCTCGTCGGGGCGCTCTTTGTGAAACTCAAGTACCTTCGCGCCTAACTCGCGCGAAAGTTCGGCGGTTCGATCCTCGCAGTTATCGGCCAGGATATAAACATCATAGAGCTCCTTGGGATACTCCATGCGCTTCATGTTATCGATAATGCCCGAGATGACCCCTTCCTCATTATGAGCGGGAATCAATACCAGAAAGCGCATTTCCGGCGCGTGCGGTTCGTAGTCCTTCGTGTTCTTCTTGAACCCAAATATGCTGACAACCAGTTGGAAAACCAACGTAAAGGACATCCACACCATCAGGATGTTCATCAGTACCTTAAGCACAACCAATACGGTATACACGCAGCCTGCTCCTCCCCATTGCCCCGTCCGGGCATCGCAAACACTTATTTATATAACAGACCCGCCGCTTTGTCAATGCCGATCATAGAACGTGCATTCCCCGATAAACTCCCGAAGGATGCTCAGGGGCGGGATTTCATCTAGCACAATGCTATCCACCGGCAAAAAGTACTGCAAAAATTTCAGCAGCCGGTGTGCCACCAAAGCTTCGGGCGCGGTGGTCGGTATCCGCTCCAGCAGGGCAAAGGTGGAGCGTTTCAGGATGGGCAGCTCGTAATGCAGCGAGGTGTTGAACATCACATCCGCCTTTTCCTGATTGGGAAAAATCCACTTTTCCTCCCCCGCGCGCACGCTGGGCCACATATCAATGGTCGCCTCGGGCGTTGTGCCACGGAACTTCGCATCCCGCGTAATGCGCCTAAGCAATCGCACATCGGTCGTGCGGATGCGGTTGTGGTTATCCAGATTGATGCAGGGCAGCGCGCTCACGTACACGCCGTAGGTCAGCTGCTCAGGCAGTTCCCGCGTTACGCGGTCGTTCAGCGCGTGGATGCCCTCCAAGATCAGCGGCCCGTTGCCCGCGAGCATCATGGGCGTCGTCTCCGGCGTGCGCTTGCCGGTAACAAAATCAAAACGCGGCATCTGCACCATTTGCGCCGACAGCAACTGCTCGATGCAGTCCGCCAGCAGCGGGATGTCCAGCGCCTCCACATCCTCCAGATCCGGCTTGCCGTCGGCGGCTCTGGGCGCTTCCTCCCGCGAGCGGTAGAAATCGTCCAGCGAAACCAGTTGCGGACGCTTGCCCAACACCCGCAGGTGTACGGCCAACCGGTGCGCAAACGTGGTTTTCCCGCTGGAAGAAGGGCCAAACACCAGCACAATCTGCGCGTTGCGGGTCACAATCTCGTCGGCAATGTGCGCGATGGATTTATCCTGCAACGCCTCGTTTACGCGGATGAACTCGCGCATTTTGCCCTTCTCGATCATGTGGTTGACATCGGAGACATTGCTTGCGCCCAGAATGCGGCACCACTCCTGCGATTCGTTAAACACACGCAAATGCTTTGGCCGCGGCTGATAGGGCGCTACCCGATCGGGCGCGGAAGCGGAGGGCATGCACAGCACCATGCCCGGAAAATGCGGTTTGAGCGTAAAGTGTTTCAGATACGCGGTGGAAGGCACCATGGCGCCGTAAAAATATTCCCGCATTTCGCCGATACGGTACATGGAGATGGTTTTGCCGGGGCGGTATTGCAAAACCTCCGCCTTATCGGGATAATCGTGTGAGCCAAAATACTCAATGGCGTGCTCACGCGTCCAACATTCCTTATCAAACGTCAGGTTTTCAGCCACGAGATGGCGCATATCCGTTTCCAGCGCGCGCACCATGGCATGATCCATATCCTCTTCCAGCACGCGCAGGTACACGCCGTAGCCGATGCTGTTCAAAATGCGCAACCGCTTTTGCGGAAACAGCCGCGACATACTCAGCAGCAGCAAAAACCTCAGGGACCGTTCATAGGTGCGGCGACCTTCCTCCTCCCGATAGGTGAGGCCGGTCAGCGTGCAGCTTTCCATCAGCAGCTCGTTCAGCTCCACGCACACGCCGCCGCGCTGGGCGCAAAGCACCTCGCGCGCCGCATCCGGCGCAAGCGCCGCGATCACCGCCATCGGCGTCGTGCCCCTGGGAAAATCGTCCGTCAGCTCGCCGTAAGTCACATGGATCAAAGGGTCTGTTCTATCCGGAATCTCGGTCATGATCTGCCTCCGTAAAAGTGCGGGGTAGTAGGGTACTTTCGCAATGAAAAACTCCGTCCAAAAGGGACAAAAGAATTGGTTCAATCAAATCAACCGTTGAACAAAGCACTCAACCCGCGCCTCATCCTCGCCCGCCGCATCGCCCGTACCAACCCCAAAGCCAATATTTCGCCAAAGGGAAGCGGACAACCGCAGTCATCCCGCCGCCGCGCCGTACCAACCTCAAAGCCAATATTTCGCCAAAGGGAAGCGGACAAACGCAGTCATCTCGCCGCAGCGCCGTACCTCCCCCAGGGGAAGGTTGGGAAGGGGACCTCAGTCCCTTTCCCAAAGGAGGCTTTAGCCGACGTGTCCCCTTCCCAAAGGAGGCTTTAGCCGACGTTACGCTTCTTCAAACGGCATATTGCTATCGCTGATGTGGCTCAGATCCTCGGGGTCAAAGGGAATGCCGTGCTTTTGCTTGTACTGATTTTGCAGCACTTTCGTGTGCACATAGGCGCGGTTTTGGCTGTTGGCGGGCGTCACGCTCAGGAATAGCCCCCGCTGCCCATCCGGCAGCACCGAGAAGCGCACCTTGATAAACAACTGCCCGTGCTGCGCGCATTTGCTGATGGCCACAAACTTGCCCGGCGCCTGCGGCGTAAGCTCGGTTACCAGCTGTGTGGGCTTTTTGCACGTGGGGCACTCCGGCGTGCACACATCCGCCCCCGCCAACCCCGCGGTGACCGACGGCACCGTGTGCGTGATGCGGAACCTTGTGCGGCGCGGGTTGTGCGCCAGCTTGCGCGGCGTTTGCTCGTACTTGAGCACGCCCATGGGTTCCGGCAGCTTTTGCAGCACGAGGGCGGTATAGTACGCATCGTTCACCGCGTTATGAAAATCGCGGCTTTCATCGGCGGCAATCTCCAGATGTTCCATGGCGCCCTTGAGCGATTTTTGCTTTGCGCCCAGCGCAAACGCTTCGGCGTAGTAGCGCTGCACATCGTACATGCGGCCGATTTCGCCCTCGAACTGGAAAAAGTCGAGGTTTTGCTGCAGCACGCTGATATCGTCCCCGCCCCAGGTAAGGAAAGCGTAATCCTCGCCGCACCACTGCGCAAATTGCGCCATGGCCTCCGGAAACGCAGGCGCGTCGCAAAGCTCCTCATGTCCCAGATGGGTCATGCGCCGCACGCGCGGGTGGATGTTCGTGTAGTGGGTAGGGCGAATCGGGATGGACAGCTCCTCCAGCAGCGTGAAATCCTCACTGACCTTCACCGCGCCAATCTGGATCACCTCAAACAGCAAACTGTCGCCAATCTGGCGGAAAACAGGGGTGTTGAAGCTTGTCGGTTGGTTCCATTCCAAATCCATGACGATATAGTGCATATCTCTAACTCCAGTCTGGATGTATGATTGAATTGAATAAAGTCGAAGGGCTTCCCCCCTCGGAGCCGGACAGGGGCTTTCCCGCTCGGTTGGATCGGCGCACAGGGCACGACCGTGCCTTGCGTATGCAACCGCCTCGCGTTCAGGGCGCTTTCGGCGAATTGCGTATAGCGCGCCGCTTCCCTCAGGCACCCCTGACCCGCCTTTTATTTCTCTCCGGCGGCTGCTTTTCCCGCACAGTAACCGGTCGCAAACGCGATATGCAGGTTAAACCCGCCGGTTAACGCGTCCACATCCAGCACCTCACCGGCGGCATACAACCCTGCCACCAGCTTGCTCTCCATCGTGGCCGGATGAAATTGCTTCACCGCGGCGCCGCCAGCCGTTACCACGCCGGCCGCCACAGGCTCCGTGCCGCTGATAGGCAGCGGAAGCGCTTTGGTCATGCGTACCAGCATCTCCCGCTCTTCCCGCCTCAGCTCGTTGGCAGGCTTGCTCTGGTCGATCTCGCACAGCATCGCCATCGTATCGGCCAACCGCTCGGGGTAAAGCCCGCGCAATATCGTCTGCACACGCTTCTTGCCCGCGTCGCCCACATCCCGCAAAATACGGTCGTTAAGCTGCTGCTCGGTAAGCCCCGGTTTCAAATCCAGCAAAAGTGCGCAATCCTTGAGCTCCAGCCCTGCCAGATAGCTCGAGGCCGACAGCACCAGCGGGCCGGAGACACCAAAGTGCGTAAACAGCATTTCCCCCAGCTCGGTGTATACTTTCTTTTTGCCCTGCAACAGCGTCAGCCGCACGTTCTTGAGCGATAACCCCTGCAAATCCCGCACCCAGCCTTCCTGGCTCATCAGCGGAATCAGCGCCGGTTTAGGCGGCACAATCTCATGTCCGCAGGCTTTCAGCAGCGCATACCCATCGCCGGTGCTCCCCGTGGCGGGGTAGGTAATGCCGCCCGTACACACAATGACCGCATCAGCCGCCAGCTTTTCGCCGCTTTCCAGCGTTACGCCCGTTACGCGGCCATCCGCCGCCGCCACCGAAGCCACCCGACTGCCCAGCCGCACGCGCACGCCCAGCCTTTGCAGCTGCTTTTCAAACGCGCGGGTGACATCGCTGGCTTTCTGCGATGCAGGAAACGCACGGTTTCCCCGTTCGACCACCGTGGGGCAGCCCCAGCCCTCCAGCTTTTGCAAAAGCGCTTCGGGCGGCAGCGCTTCCAGCGCGGAGTACAAAAAGCGGGGGTTCCTGACCACGCTGTGGCGGAACTCCTCCGGTGTGCACAGGTTGGTGCAGTTGCATCGCCCCTTGCCGGTGATATAGATCTTCTTGCCGAGTTTTTCGTTGCGCTCAAGCAGGGTAACGGTCGCACCGTTTTCCGCAGCGGTCACCGCCGCCATCAGGCCCGCGGCTCCGCCGCCAAGAATGAGAATGGATGGCATGAATGCCTCCTTGATCGTGTATCAATCCGTTACAAAGTTCAGGGATTGCCATACTTTGGCCGATGCGATGGGCAGGCGTTGCCATAACGGCTCGCGCCCCTGCCGCAGGGTTCCGGCTTTCGGGTTCATGGCGGGCTTAGCGTTCGCACGCTTAACCGCACCGGCGCAATCGGCTTATGGATGCCGTCTCGCATGGGCGGCTTATGGGGTGTACCACATCCCTCTACAACAGCTTACGCCCCTGCCGCTTGGTTTCCGGCTTTCGAATTCATAGCTGGCTTAGCGTTCGCACATTTAACCGCACCAGCCAATCAGCGTATGGATGCCGCCACGCATGGGCGGCGTAGGAGATGTACCACATCCCTCTACAACAGCTCACACCCCTGCCGTAAAGTTGCCCTCTGCATGGTTACCGCCGCGCGCGCCACCCTGCCGGAAAAATGCCCCGTTAGCAATCAGACCGTTAGCCGCCGTGCCGTTGTGCCCGCTACTGTGCATCGCTGTAGCTTCTGCTGATCCGCTCAGGCGCGAAGGTCTTTGTCCAGATAAACGCCGTGCGCGTTCCACAGGCTTTCCAGCCGCTTCAAATGCAGGGAAAGCTCTTCGCGGCGGCGCAGGCTCAGGGCCACAATCAGCGCGTTGAGCAGCGACAGCGGCGCGGCAAGCGAATCCACAAAGCTGGCCATGTCCGTGTGCGCATACAGGCACACATCCGCCACGGAACTGAGCGGACTCATGGCGCCGTCGGTCACTGCGACAACCTTCGCGCCGTTTTCACCGGCAATGCGCATGCACTCCACCGTTCGGGTGGAATAGCGCGGGAAGCTGATGCCCACCAGCACATCGAGTTCGCCGATGCGCTCCATCTCGTCAAACACTTCGCCGATGGCGTTTTGCACCATCACCACCTCATCGAAGATCAGGCGCAGGTAGTGCCCGAAAAACTGCGCCAGCGGCGCTGCGGAGCGGAGCCCCATCACATAGATGCGGCGCGCGGACAGCAGCAAATCCACCGCGCGGTCAAAATCCTTCTGGGAAAGATCCTCGGTGGTCATGCGGATGTTGCGCATATCGTTTTTCAGCACCGTGCGCAGCACATCGTTTTCCTTGATTTCCGAGGCAATGTTAAACCGCTCGCTGGCGGTAAGGCGCTGGCGAACCAGTTCCTGAAGCGCCGCCTGCAACTCGGGATAACCCTCGTAGCCCATGGCGGTCGCGAAGCGCACCACGGTGGATTCGCTCACGCCGCAGCTTTGCCCCAGCGTTACGGCAGTCATGAAGGCGGCCTTGTCCGAATGCTCGGCGATGAACGCGGCAATGCGGCGGTGTCCCTTGCTGAGGGATTTACCGCGCAGGTTCAGCCGACGGATGATTTCCTGTGTGTCCATACATCCTCCTGTATGGCGCTACGCGCCTGTTGGAGCGATCGTTGTTCGGCGCTTGCGCGCCTGTGAAGATGGCGATCCCTTCACCCGGTCGGGTTGATCGGCGCATGGTGCACTGTCGTGCCCCCTGCTTGTCAAGCCTCCCACCTGCGGGTCGCTCACGGCTTCGCCGTGGTGTCCACAGGACACCCGCTTCCCTCCGGCGCCAACCTTTCCCCTGGTAGCGCGCCTGTGGACGCGCACGAGTGCTAACTCAGGTATTTGATGAAGCATAGATAATAGCCAACAAAGTACACTGTAAAAGACAAACGCAAAGCACTATGCTGAAAAAAATCTTTCATTCGCAAGGCATACAACAAAATACGAATCACCCAAGCCGCACCCTCCCAAGGGGAAGGTTGGGAAGGGGACCTCAGTCCCTTTCCCAAAGGAGGCCTTGCCGACGCGTCCCTTTCCCAAAGCGAGCTTTAGCGAGCGTCAGGCGGTTACGTCCACCTTGCTCATTTCGCGCACAAACGAGGCGAATGCCGCGCCGTGCTCGCTCGGGTTGCCCATAAACGTGTAGGTGATGTGCCCTTTGTTCAGCCAGTCCAGATCGGTGCCCACTTCGGGGGGCTCCATGCGGCACTCGTTGGACATCCAGTAATAAACGCCGCTGCGCGGGCTTTCCCGGCGGAGGTAGCAATCCTTGAAGTTCGCGGTGGAAAGCGGCGCAAGCACCGGAGAAAGCACCTCGGCGGGATCACGCAGCGGGGCGTTCATGTTCAGGATCGTCGCGGGCGGGGTTTTCAGATCCACATACCGCTCGGCGGTGGCAATCGCCAGTCGGGCGACATAATCGTAGAGTTCCTGCTCGGCTTCGTGGTGCACACTCACGGCCATGGAGCGCACGTGATTGAGCGCGCCTTCGGTCGCCGCGCCTACGGTGCCGCTGTAATGCACGGCCATGCCCGCGTTGTAGCCGTCGTTGATGCCGGAAATCAGCACATCCACAGGCTCTTTCACCAGTTCATACAGGCCAAGGCGCACGCAATCGGTCGGGGTTCCGGTAATCGCCCACGCCTGTACGCCTTCCTGCCCCATATCAAATTCCTTCACATAAATGGGGTCAATCAGCGTAATGCGCTGGCTGGCCGCGCTTTGCTGAGCGCTGGGCGCGCAGATGCTGACCCGATGCCCGCGCTCCAGCGCCGCCTGACAAAGCGCATGGATGCCCACGCTGTGAATGCCATCGTCATTCGTTAAAAAAATATGCATACTTTCAAACTCCTACTTCCGCAAACTGCCCGTCAGGGCGCTGATGATGGTACGCGCAGCGTTCACAACAAAGGCAACCGCAACCGCCCACCAGAAATTATCCACGACCACCGCGCCACCCATCATGGTCACGGCTGTCCACACCAGCCACGCATCCAGCGCCACATATAAAAGCCCCAGCGTAAACCAGTTGATGACCTTGAGCAAAAGCCGCATCAGCGGACGCAGCACGATGTATAAAACGCCAAGGATCGCACCGATCAGCGCTGCCTTTGTCCAGTCCGAGGCGTGCACGCCGGCCATGTACTGCGCGCAAAATGGGATAGCCGCCACGGTGGCTATAAAGCGGAGTGTCGCTCCGAACACGTTTGTAACCCTCCTGCCGTCGTGCGTTTGCGCACAACCCATAGTATACCACAGACAGCCTGAATTGTAACGTCATTCGCTTTTTCACAGCGGTTGGCGTGCTGCGGTACGGCACGGTGTTATCTGCCATCCCAAAGGCTATGATCGATGCTTTCTGCTCCGTTGGCACGCTGCGGTACGGCGCGGTGTTATCTGCCATCCCAAAGGCTATGATCGATGCTTTCTGCTCTGTTGGCACGCTGCGGTACGGCACGGTATTATCTGCGACGTTTGCCGCTGAGCGCTGCCGTCAGCAGCAGGAAACCCATCACCGTGCTTTCCACCAGCACCACCTGCCCGTTGATGGAGATGATCGCCTCCAGCGCGGGCCAGTTCACCACACGCACCGCTTCCAGGTACTGGTATAACAGCGTAAGGAACAAAAGCCCTGCCGCCACATACAGCCAGCCCGTTAGCCCTGTGTTGCGGGTAGAAATGCCCGCAACCATGAGCAGCAGCGATACGCAGATCCCCAGCGTTACGCCTTTGATGGCATACAGAAAGAAGTTGCCCGCCGCGAGCATCCCGTCCAGCCACCGAAACAGCAGGCAGGTGAGCAGGCACATCATGAGCGGGCCAAGCACCACAAGCAGTTTGCGCATGAACATCCGGTTTTCCTCCTTTGCGGGTCGGGGCGTCGGGGCGTTCAGAGGTATGGGTGTTGCCGCGGATGGATTGCAACCAGGGAGAAGTTCAAATAGCGCCGATGCCGCATCTGTTGATCTGCGTATTTTTTTGGGGCATGTATAAAAATTCAGGAAGTAGGCTATGCCTTGTCTTTATACTCGCGAAAGGCAGGTTCAAGGCTCAATCTCCGGCTTCGCGCGTTTCATTCTTGCCTTGGCGGCTCTTGGCGCCTGTTTGGCCGTATCCGTTATTGCTATGACTGTTTTACTTTCCGGTACGTTCGCTTCAGCGGCGGGAGCGGTTTCTTCCTTACTCCGCCTTGCCTTTGCTTTAGGGGTTTTCGGCTTTTGCCTATCCGTCTGCGTATCGGCTATGGCAACCTCGGTTTTCACCGATTGCACCTCTGCCACAGCCACAGGCTCTTGCTTTGCTCGCTTTCCCCCTGCCTTGGGGGTTTTCGGCTTCGACGTATCCGTATCCGTCTGCGTATCGGCGATGGCAACCTCGGGTTCCACCGATTGCACTTCTACCACAGCCACAGGCTCTTGCTTCGCTCGCTTTCCCCCTGCCTTGGGGGTTTTCGGCTTCGGCGTGTCCGTTTGCGCAACTGCGTTGCCAACCTCGGGTTCCACCGATTGCACTTCTGCCACAGCCACAGGCTCTTGCTTTGCCCGCTTTCCCCCTGCCTTGGGGGTTTTCGGCTTCGGCGTATCCGTTTGCGTATCGGCTATGGCAACCTCGGTTTCCACCGATTGCACTTCTACCACAGCCACAGGTTCTTGCTTTGCCCGCATTGTCACTGCCTTGGAGGTTTTCGGCTTCGGCGTGTCCGTTTGCGCAACCGCGTTGCCAACCTTGGGTTCCACCTGCCGTTTTCCATTGGCATGTTCTGCTTTATGGGAAAGCACATCGGTTGTAGCGGTTTCTATAACCACCGGTTCCGCCTTTGTGGCTTCCACCTGTGAATTCGTTTCTGCGGCAGCGACTTCCGACTTTGCGACTTCTTTCTCCGCTTTTGCCTCCGCTTCCGCACGTACCGCGTCCAGCGTCTGCACGCGCTCCTTCGCGGTCATCGGCGCGGTGCCGAACAAATCGGGTCGGCGCTTGAGCGTTTCCAGCAGCGCCTGTTTGCGCCGCCACGCGTTGATCTTGGCATGGTCGCCGTTGAGCAGCACCTCCGGCACCGCCAGCGCGCGATATTCACGCGGGCGGGTGTACTGCGGGTATTCCAGCAGCCCTTCGGAAAAGCTCTCGTCCTCGGCGCTTTCACTGCTGCCCAATACGCCCGGCACCAGCCGCGCCACTGCGTCCACCACCGCCATCGCGGCCAGCTCGCCGCCGGTCAGCACAAAATCGCCCAGCGAGATTTCCTCATCCACCACCAGATCGAGCGCCCGCTGATCGACCCCTTCATAGTGGCCGCACAGCAAAATCAGCCCATCCTGTTCAGCCAGCTCGCGCACCTTCGCCTGTGTAAGCGGCTTGCCGCGCGGGCTCATATACAGGCAGGGGCCGGAATAGCCGCTCGCGCGCGCCGCTTCCACCGCATCCACAATGGGCTGGGGCGTCATCACCATGCCCGCGCCGCCGCCAAAGGGGTAATCATCGGTGTTCCTGTGTTTTTGCGTGCTGAAGGGGCGGATATCCATCGGTTCCACCGTCAAAAGCCCGTCCGCCCGCGCCCTGCCCAGGATGCTGGTGGACAGCAGGCTTTGAAACATTTCAGGAAAGATCGTCAGTATCGCTATTTTCATACAACGCCACCTCGGGCAGAGTTTTCGCGTCCAGCACCATCCTAACGGCCGCCACATCCAGTTCCCGCACAAGGCGCTTCAAAAACGGCGCCATCATGGGGCCGCGCGGGGTATCGAACACCAGCACATCCGTGCCGCCGTTTTGCAGCACATCCTTAAGGGTGCCTACTTCGCGGCCGTCGGTATCCACAGCCCGTATGCCCAGCAGATCGACAATGAACACCTCGCCCTCCCCAAGCTCGCGGGCATGGGCACGGTCGATGTACACTTCCTGCCCGCGCAGGGCTTCCGCCGCCTCGCGGTCGTTTACGCCTTCCAGCGTCAAAAACGCGTCGTTGCCGCTCACGCGCGCATCGATCACGGTTACGGGGAGGTATTGCTCCCCTTTTTTGAAATAGGCGGTCGTCAGGTCAACAAAGCGCTCGGGATCGTCCGTTTCGTGGCGAAGTTTGACCTCGCCGCGCACGCCCTGCGGTTTCACAATGGTACCAAGGAGCAAGTAAGGTTGAAGCATGGAAGAACTCCTTTCAGGGGAGGGATCAAATCCAGTTGCGAGGCCAAATCAGTATGGCTTGTGGTTATTTTCAAAATGACAATCAATCGGAAATCGCCAGCCCGATTTACGAAACGAACTGAAACAAGCCATTATTTTCAAATCAAACAAAGGCAATGCACAGTACCCACCCCAAGGGATGATTGGCGCCGGAGGGAAGCGGGTGCCCTGTGGATATCGAAGATGAGTGAGCAGCTATAGAGCCCAAACGCACTTCCCCTAGGGGATGGTTGGCACCGGTGGGAAGCGGGTGCCCTGTGGATCTCGAAGGTGAGTGAGCAGCTATAGAGCCCAAACGCACTTCCCATAGGGGATGGTTGGCGCCGGTGGGAAGCGGGTGCCCTATGGGCACCTCGCCGCAGCGCCGTACCCACCCCAAGGGGATGGTTGGGAAGGGGACCTCAGTCCCCTTTCCCAAAGGCGCGCAAGCGCCGCGTGCCCTAAAAAGCGCGGCCGGCAGGGTTTCCCCCGCCATGCCGCGCTAACGCCGCCAACAGGCAAAGCAACGCCTGCCCCGGCAGTCTCCCGCCAAAGCAAGCGTTCACTTTGTCCGCACATGGCGGCACAGGTTACTGAATCTCCACAAAGACCGGCTTCTGGCTCTTCGTCGTGGCTGCGCGTACTACCGCGCGGATCGCCTTGGCGATGCGTCCTTGCTTGCCGATCACTTTGCCCATATCCTCGGGCGCTACATGCAGCTCAAGGATGGTGGCCTCGGGGCCGACGGTTTCCTGCACAGTCACGGCTTCCTTGTTGTCCACCAATGACTGCGCAATATACAACACGAGCTCTTTCATGAGCTTAACCCTCGATGATTCCGCTCTTCTTGAGCAGCCCGCGAACGGTATCGGTCGGCTGGGCGCCGCAACCAAGCCACTTTTTGGCGGCTTCTGCATCAATTTTGATGGTGGACGGTTCGGTCATCGGATCATAGTAGCCGATCTCGGCGATGTTGCGGCCGTCGCGGGGGCTGTTGATGTCGGCGATCACGATACGGTAGAAAGGCTTCTTTTTCATACCCATTCTCTTCAAGCGCATTTTAACCATGTTTGTTTCCTCCTAAAATTCAGTTCAATCTATGTCAATCACTATTGTGACAGACTACTACGATGGCGTGAGGATTACGGGGGTAAATGGCGAAACCGGGGCTTGGCTTCCATCCGCTCGCCTCATAGCCGCTTCGCGGCTGTTCGCTCGCTTGGGGAGTTAGGTGCTATGGCGAAGGGGGGACGTTGGGGCTCTGCCCCAAACCCTGCGGGGGCTCCGCCCCTCAACCCTGCAAGGGGCATTGCCCCTTGACCCATCTTTTCGATCGATGCCTGGCTTCCATCCGCTCACCTCATAGCCGCTTCGCGGCTGTTCGCTCGCTTGGGGAGTTAGGCGTTGCGGCGAGGGGGGGAGACGTTGGGGCTCTGCCCCAAGCCCTGCGGGGGCTCCGCCCCTCAACCCCGCAAGGGGCATTGCCCCTTGACCCATTCTTGTGCTTTCCTACTTGAAGTTCTTCATCATCTTGCGCGCCATGCCTTTGTTGCCCATCATCTTTTTCATCATGTCCCGCGCCTGCTCAAACTGCCGCATCACACTGTTCACATCCTGTACCGTGGTGCCGCTGCCCGCCGCGATCCGCTTGCGACGGCTCGCATTGAGCAGGTTCGGGTTGCGCCGCTCCCGCGCGGTCATGGAGTGGATAATAGCCTCGGGCTTCTTCATGGCATCGTCGCTTACATCGATGTCGCCAAGCTTTCCCGCGCCCGGCAGCATCGCCAGCATGCTCTTGATGCCGCCCATCTTTTTCATCTGCTGCATCTGCGCCAGAAAATCGTCCAGCGTAAGCTCCATGGATCCGCGCTTGGCCATCTTTTCCACGGCCGCCACGTCCACGTTCTCCTGCGCCTTTTCAATCAGCGTGAGCACATCGCCCATGCCGAGGATTCGCCTTGCCATGCGGTCGGGGTGAAACGGCTCAATGTCGCCCAGCTTTTCGCCCGTGCCGCTGAACTTGATGGGCTTGCCCACCACCGCCTTGATGGACAGCGCCGCGCCGCCGCGGGTGTCGCCGTCCAGCTTGGTCAGGATCACGCCGTCGATGCCCAGCTTTTCGTCAAACGACTTGGCGACGTTCACCGCGTCCTGGCCGGTCATCGCGTCCACCACAAACAGGATTTCCTGCGGCTTCACCTTCTGTTTGATGCGCTGAAGCTCTTCCATCAGCGCCTCGTCGATGTGCAGGCGGCCGGCAGTGTCGATAATCAGCACGTCGCGGCCATGGTCGCGGGCATATTCGACGGCTTCCAGCGCGGTTTTCACCGGGTCCTGTGTGCCATGCTCGTAAACAGGGATGTTCACCTGCTTGCCCACCATTTGCAACTGCTGGATGGCGGCGGGGCGGTAGATATCGCACGCGGCGAGTATGGGCTTTTTGCCCGTTTTTTGCAGGTAGTTGGCGAGCTTTGCGGCCATGGTGGTTTTACCCGCGCCTTGCAGGCCGCATAGCATATAAATGGTAGGAACGCTGGAGCTCCATGTGAGGCGCGCGTTCTGCGTGCCCATCAGCTCCGTCATTTCCTCGGATACAATCTTGATTACGTGCTGCCCGGGGGTGAGGCTGTCCAGCACTTGCTGGCCTACGCAGCGCTCGGTGATGCGCTTGCAAAAATCCTTCACCACAAGGTAGTTTACATCGGCTTCCAACAGCGCCACGCGAACCTCGCGCACGCCTTCCTTCACGGTCTGCTCGGTCAGCTTCCCGCGGCCGGAAAGCTTGCTCAGCGCCGCCGTCAGCTTTTGGCTCAGGCCTTCAAACGCCATCGGTCGGTTCCTCCTCGTCCAGTGCCGCCAGCAGGCGGGTGAGTATCGCTTTGCCCTCCGCCACGCGGTTTTGGGCAAGCGCTTCCATGGCGGCGGCTAGTCCCGCGCGCGTGCTTTCTCCCTGTGCGGCCAGATGCAGCGCGCCTTCGTAGCGGCGCAGCTTCTGCTCCGATCGGGTGATGAGCTCGTGCACGTTCTGGCGCGTTACGCCCATTTCATCGGCAATTTCGGCTAAGGAAAGGTCTTCGTCGCAGTGCAGGTGCAACGCGTCGCGCTGCTTATCCGTCAGTAGCCCGCCATAGCAGGCCAGCAGCGTGCCCAGCTCCACGCTTTGCATCAGCCGCCGTTCGGGGCGCTCTGCCTCGGCCACGGGCCATCCATCCTTTCCGGTACGCTGTCAGGGGTTACAGTGGACAGCTTTGGCAGTATAGCACAGGGCAGGGAAGGTGTCAAGTGGTTTTGGTTGACAGAGCGGAAGGCGCTTCGCCCAAGGTTTCCTCTCTTCCCGATCATCGGGGGCGAACCGCCTTCCCGTTTGTCAGCGGCATTCGAACGGCGCTCCCGTTCTCCGGAAGCGCCGCTTTTGTTTTTCATTCAATATAATACCGTATTACAGTTTTTCAATCTCCGACCGGATGCTTTCCATATCCACCAGGTGCATGCCCGCCACGTCCCTGAGCTCGCTGGCTACGAAGTGCGGCGAGGCGATCACCTTGAACCGCTTGCCCCGCGCCCGCAGCAGCCGCAGCGCACGGTCGAAATCCCCGTCGCCGCTCACCAGCACAGCCAGATCATAATTATCAATGGTGTTAAACATATCCAGCACAATTTCGATATCCAGATTGGCTTTTTGAATAAATTTACCGCTTGAGGAATCATAGATGGTCTTGATGGGCTTGGTCACCAGCGAGTAGCCCATGTAGGTGAGCGCGTTGAGGTACGCCTGCTGTTCCGCCACGGGTGGAGAATCCTTGCCGATATAGTAATACGCATCCACCAGCGTGCCGAAGCGCTCGCAGTAGGCCAGCAGCTTTTTGGTGTCGACAAACCAGTTCAAATCGTTCTTTTGCATGTAGAAAAAGTTTGCGCCATCCACAAAGAGTGCGACTCTATCCATGGGCATCCCCCCTAGTTGTATTCGGTTGTTCTATGCATCATATCATTTTTTTGCCGTTTTTGAAAGAGGCGGGTTTCATCCTGTCGGGACGGTGAACCGATGGCGCGCGCCTCCCGTAAGCGGCGTCCGCAAACGCAGCCTGTCACGCCGCGTCCATGCCCTGTTTCGCCTTCCCCTTCATGATCCGGTCGCCGAATCGGAACAGCAGCAGCCCCGCGATGATCAGCACCCCGCCAACCACGGTGGAAAGCTCCACCGGTTCGCCCGCGATCCACAGCCCCAGCAGCGTGGTCACAAACGGGGTAATGAACATGTAATTGCTCACGGAGGAGGTGTTTTTCGCCAGCGACAGCGCCTTGGCCCACGCACAGTAGGCAACCGCGCTGGAAAACACGCCCAAAATCAGGATATACAAGTATTGGATGGGCGGCGCGCCCTTGATCTCGTCCACCGCGCCCGGCAGAAACACACACAGCATCACCGTGCCGCAAAAGATGCTGATAGCCGTGGAACGCAGCGCCGTATAGGTTTTGGTCAACCGCCGCTGCAAAATGTTATACACCGCCACCAGAAACGCGGAGGCGAACATATACACGATGCCTCCACCGACCGTGAACCCGCCGCGCAGCACGGTCAGCACCACCACGCCGATGAACGATACCCCGATGGCGGCATACTGGAGCCCTGTGAGCTTTTCATGGTAGAAGGCGCGCGCCAGCAGCGCCGTGATAATCGGCGTGGTCGCGAGGATCACGCTGCCCGTGGACGAGGATACGCTTTGGCTGCCAAGGTTGAACACCACCATATAAACGGCGAACCCCGCCGCGCCCGCCAGCAGGAACCACGGCACATCCTTCCATTTGGGCGGTTGCATGCGCGTGGCAAACGCCACGATCAGCAGCACAACCGATGCCGTGAGGTAGCGTAGCACCCCCAGCGAAAACACCGTAAAATATTGCAGCGCCAGCCGCGTAAACACAAACGCCATCGACCAGAACAGGATGGTGATGGCCGCGTAGGGGTGGTAGCTGTTTTTGAGTTTCATCCGGCAGAACCTTCTTTTCTTTTGGCTTGGGAAAAGGGGGGAAAGTGCGGAACGGAAGTATCGGAGGGAATCGCGTTTGCGCGGGTTGTGGGCAGTATAGCACAGGGCGGCACACGGGGCAAGGCATGGGAAAAATATCGGCTTGCGCCTACCGCCGTCCGCGGTTTGCGTGTGCCCCGCGTTTTCTCACCCTGTCCCATACCTGCGCTGCCAAACTGTTCGCTGCAAAGCAGCTGTGCTCCGCTTCCGCCCCGCGCTTCCTCCCATGTCCCATAACTGCACGGCCAAACCGTATCCCTGTAAAGCGGCTGTGCTCCGCTTCCATCCCGCGCTTTGCATCCACACCCCATACCTGCACGGCCAAGCCGTATCCCTGCAAAGCGGCTGTGCTTCGCTTCCGCCCCGCGCTTTGCATCCACACCTCATACCTGCGCGGCCAAACCGTTTCCCTGTAAAGCGACTGGGTTCCGCTTCCACCCCGCGCTTTGCCTCTACGCCTCATCCCTGCACAGCCAAACCGTTTCCCTGCAAAGCGGCTGTGCTCTGCTTCCGCCCCGCGCTTCCTCACCATGCCCCATACCTGCGCGGCCAAACTGTTCGCTGCAAAGCGGCTGTGCTCTGCTTCCGCCCCGCGATCTTTCTCCCCCCAGCCATGGCATTCCAAGCACATTCATCACCCCGCGTTGCATCTCACCTGTGCAAAACCGCAAGTCAGCCTTCCGCCCCTTGAAGCCCTCTTAAAACCGGCGTATGATAACAACGGTAAAGGGGGGCAAGGTCATGAAGGTAACGCTCAGGCAGGAATCCGGCGCGGAAAGCGAAATCATCCTCCGGTACGACGCCATGGATGACGATCTCCGCGCGGTGTTGCAACTGCTCAGCCTGCGCAACCAGCGCCTCGTGGCGGAAGACGGCGGCACGCTTCGGCTGATCGACCCCTCTGACGCGCTCTACTGCGAAAGTGTGGACGAGCATACCTATGTGTACACAGCGGCCGGTGTGTACGGCGTGGGGCAATCGCTCGCGGCCATCGCGGACGCTTTCGCGGGCTTGGGGTTTTTCCGTTGCTCCAAAAGCATGATTGTCAACCTGCTCGCCCTTACGTCGCTCAAAAGCGGCGATAACGGCCGCATCTATGCCACGCTCAAAAACGGGGAGCGCATTCTCGTATCCCGAAGGTATGCCAAATCTCTCCGCGACCGATTGAAAGGGGATTGAATCTTCCATGAGTTCATTTCGTAAGCTTTATGTATGGGCAATGAACGTTAAGCTGTTTATGGCGCTATACTTTGTCGCACTGGCGGTGCTGATGGGGCTTCTGGTGGCGGTTACCGGCGGCGACAGCCTCAAACTGCTCACACTGGCGGAACTGCTTCTGCTGAGTATCCTGATTGCCACGCTGCAAAATATCTGGTTGCCGGATAGCGTTGATTACATCAAGGGCGTGCTCTTCGGGCGCTCGGTGCTGTGGCTGTGCGCATCCACGGTGCTCACGCTTGCGTTGTCGCTGCTGTTCGGCTGGTTTGCGGGCTTTCCGGGCTGGTGCCCGTTCGCCCTGTCCGCGCTGATGTTCGCAGGGCTTTTCGCCATCCTGCAAGGCTTGAAGTATGAGCAGGAAGCGGATACCGTGCACCTGAACGACGATCTGCGCAAGTTCAAGGAAAAACAATAAAACCCTTTCACCACCTTGGTTTCAGGCAGGGATGCGCTCCCTGCCTTTTGATTTGTCTTTGGGGCAGGAAGGGTTCCGGCATCCGCGGCAAGAAAAGAATATAGGTTCAAAAACAGAACCACCGATTGCTGTATTCCCGATTGTGTTTACAGCGCAGGCGCTTTCGTGTTGCCTGCCCATCCCACCGGATCTTGACTCATTGAGGAGGAACCCTATGGAAAACCGTCTTCCCACCCCCCGGCAGCGCGCCGATGAACTGCTCGGCCGCATGACGCTGGAAGAAAAGGCCGCTCAGGTCATTCAGGTGCCCCTGAACCTTGTTACCGAATCGGAAGCCGAAGCCTGGGCCATGCGCGGCGCGGGCAGCTTTTTGCATACGCTGGGCGAGCGCGCGCAGCAATTGCAGCGCATCGCGGCGGAAAGCCGTCTGGGCATCCCGATGCTGTTTGGCATCGACGCGGTTCGCGGCCACGCGCTCAAAAACGGCGCGACCGTGTTCCCCAGCCCGCTGGCCATGGCCTGCTCCTGGGATGAGGATCTGCTTGCCGCCGTTGGCCGCGCCACCGCCAGGGAAGTCGCCGCCGATGGCCTGCACTGGACGTTCTCGCCGCTTTTGTGCGTGGCTCGGGATTTGCGCTGGGGTCGCGTCGACGAAACCTTCGGCGAAGCGCCGGCGCTGATCGGCGACCTTGCCGCCGCCATGATCCGCGGCTATCAGGGCGATGATCTGGCCGCGCCGGACAGCATCCTCGCCTGCGCCAAGCACTTCCTCGCCTACGGCGAAAGCCTCGGCGGGCGCGATTCGGTCGATACCACGGTATCCGCGCGGCTGGTGCGCGAGCAGTTCCTGCCCCCGTTCGCCAAGGCTGTGAAGGCGGGCTGCGCCACGTTCATGACCGCCTATTCCTCCATCGACGGCGTGCCCATGACCATCCACCATGAAATGCTCACCGATGTGCTCAAGGACGAGCTCGGCTTTGACGGCTTTGTAGTAACCGACTGGGACAATGTGCGCGCGCTGGTAACCCGTCAGCATGTGGCGGAGGACTTGCGCGAAGCCGCCGCACAGGCCATTACCGCCGGAAACGATATGATCATGACCACGTTTGACGCGTATGAGGAGATCATTGCCGCCGTGAAGGAGGGCACGCTTTCCGAAGACGCGCTCAACAAAGCCGTGCGCCGCATCCTGACCGTCAAGTTCCAGCTGGGGCTGTTTGACGAGAAACGCTACGCCAAGCTTGCGCCCGCCGCCTTCGCCACCCCGGAGCACCGCGCGCTCAACGCCCGCGCGCAGGAAGAAGCGCTCGTACTGCTCAAAAACAACGGCGCGCTGCCGCTTTCGGGCAAGCGCATCGCCGTGGTCGGCCCTTCAGCGGATAACATCAACGCCATGCTGGGGGATTGGACGTACCTCTCCCACCCCGACCCCAACCCGCGCGCGGAGCACGCCATCACGCCCGTAACCCCGCTTGCGGGGCTTCAGGCTGTCGCCGATGAAAACAACCTCAGCATCCGCTACGCGCAGGGCTGCGGCTTCCTCACGAACGAAATCGTCAGCCACTCCTTTGGCGACTGCCCCGTGTATGATGAGGAGATCGAGCGCATGCGCGGCAGGCTGGACAAAGCCGCCGTGCTGGCCGCCTGCGAGAACGCGGATGTCATTGTGGCCTGCGTGGGCGATTTCCTCTGCCAGAACGGCGAGGGTCGCGACCGCGCCAACCTCGACCTGTCCGGCGATCAGCTGGAGCTGCTCCAAACCGTGAAAGCGCTGGGCAAGCCGCTCGTGGTGGTGCTGGTGTCGGGCAAACCCCTCACCGTGCCATGGGTGGCGCTGAACGCCGATGCGGTTGTGCAGGTGTTTAACGGCGGCCAGACCTGCGGCACGGCGCTGGCGCAGCTATTGCTGGGCACGCTCAACCCCACCGGAAAGCTGCCCGTGACCTTCGCCCGCCACAGCGGTCAGGTACCCGTGTACCATAACCAGCTGCCCGGCTGGCACAACGGCAACTATATGGATTTGCCCGCCGAGCCGCTCTATCCCTTCGGTTTTGGACTCAGCTACACCCGCTACCAGTATGGCGCGGCGCGGCTTGAGGAAACCGACGACGGCCGCGAGCTGGTGGCGACGGTGGCCAACATTGGCGACCGCGACGGTGTGGAAATCGTGCAGGTGTATGCCCACCGCCCCGCCGCCGGACGCATGACGCCGGTTAAAGAGCTGATCGCCCACCGCCGTGTGCCGCTCAAGGCAGGCGAGGTATCGGAACTCCGCTTCCTCATCACGGATGACAGCCTTTGCGCCGTGCGCGAAAACGGCAAGCGTGTGCTGGAAAAGGGCGAGTACACGCTCATGATCGGCGGCTCCTCCCGCGAGATGGATTTGCAGTGGGTGCGGTTTCGGGTGTAATTCGATTTCAAAGGTGTATGCACACCGCCCCGCCGCCGGACGCATGACGCCGGTCAAGGAGCTGATTGCCCACCGCCGTGTTCCGCTCAAGGCAGGCGAGGCGTCGGAACTCCGCTTCCTCATCACGGATGACAGCCTTTGCGCCGTGCGCGAAAACGGCAAGCGTGTGCTGGAAAAAGGCGAATACACGCTCATGATCGGCGGCTCCTCCCGCGAGATTGATTTGCAGTGGGTGCGGTTTCGGGTGTGATTCGATTTCAAAGGATGAATGCGGAAGAGCTTGCGAGGGATTTTGGGATTGGACGCGGAGCCGAAGCGATGGCGTAGCGATGCTACGTCAAGATTTCACGACAAAGCCTGATCTCAAAATGCCCGCAGTCCAAACCCTGAAAGGTTGAATTCGTATCAGCGAAATCGTCGTACCCCCTCCTACGTCGGCAGCACCTCTCCCAACATGGGTACATTTCCACCGCCGCCACCGATCGGCTGCCTCCGCACGCTCCGTTGATCCTACCCTCGGCTCGCCCCATAATCGGGGCG
>Ga0302294_10000002_pt1 | contig 71330 bp, 82 predicted proteins | sample III_Fen_N2_3_FD_194550 | JGI IMG/M metagenome (GOLD analysis project Ga0302294, IMG submission 194550) | Peat permafrost microbial communities from Stordalen Mire near Abisko, Sweden - III_Fen_N2_3 | ecosystem: Environmental > Terrestrial > Soil > Wetlands > Permafrost | place: Sweden: Abisko...
GCTTAACGTCCTCCATTACTGCACCAGCCCCTGACGCAATGCCTGATTGACCGCGTTGCGGAGGGTCAGGCTGGAAGCGGTCGCCCCTGCGACGGTATCCACATCGTCAGTGTTTTTTTCCACCATCACGGGCAGCATTGCCTCGGCAGGCTTGCCAAGACCGGTTTTGTGCTCAAGCAATTGGATGCCTGCGATGGTGTGATCCTTCACCGTTACCTGCACCCGCACCTCGACCATTGCGGCTTTGCTTTCGCCGATGTAGGTGCCGTCCGCCACCTGCGCCATATCGATGGGCACGTTGGTGAGCTTGGCCAGCGCTTCGTTTTGCTTTTGGGAAACCACCAAGAAACCAATACCGATGATGCTGACAATCACCATCAGCACAACGCCAAGGGATCTGAGGAACTTCATGTGGGATGCCTCCGATATCGTATGTTGCAATGCATAACATGTTATGCTGCGACCTGAATTATATAACGTGTTATCTATATTGTCAAGAGCATTGGGAAGCGGTTTGGCAGAAAATCTCTGAGGGCATTCCCTTCCGGCATGCCTGAAGATCGCGTTGCTATAAAGCAAAGCCCCGGCTATTCCAACCGGGGCTTTGTCTTGTGTCAATGAAGGCCGGATTCCTTATGTTTGACCCTTCGCTTACTGTTCCTTCTTGCCCGCATAGGCCGCAATCAGCGCCAGCGCAAGCACTGCGCCCTTTACGGCAGGCAGTACGTAGTAGGAAACCGCGCAGATGGTCAAGCCGTTTTCAAGCGTGGATACCAGCATAGCGCCGACCAGCGTACCCAGCGCGTTTGGCTTTTCCGCGCCACCCACCGAGCGACCAACGAACACAGCCGCCAGCGATTGCATCAGATAGTTATCCGCGCCCATAACCTGCGCGGAGCTGCCGCGGGAGGCTACCAGAATGCCGCCGATGGCGATAAACACAGCGGTGATCATACCGGCCAGGTAACGGTAGCCCTTGACGTTGATGCCGGAGAGCTTCGCAGCCTGACGGTTGCCGCCCATGGCGTAAATAAAACGGCCATGTTTGGTGAATTCCAAAAACACATAGGCGATCAGCACGCACGCCAGCATGATGATAATGATCCATGGCGCGCGGCCAATAGCGGAGAAGGAATCGGAAAGTGTGGTGCGAACCGGAGAAGCACCGCTGGGCAGGCGCATGCCGGTAGAAACCGCGCCGCCGCCGATGTACCACTGGCCAAGACCCTGATGCACAAACATCAAAGCGCAAGTCGCCAACATATCGGGAATTTTGCAAACGAGGATCAGGAACATGGTCAGTTGATACATCACCAGGGTGACGCCGATCGTGACCACGACGCACAGCCACAGCGGCAGGCCGTACCACAGATACATGCTCACAAACACGTAAGCCGAGCAACTGGCGAGCGTACAGGCCGACATATCAAATCCGTCCGGAGCCATAGTCACCGTGGCGGCAATGCCAAATACTGTGGTGATCGACATGGCGCGCAGGATGTTGATCATGTTGTTTTCGGACATAAAGCTGCTGCCCTTGACCAGAGTAAAAATCACAAAACAAAGAACCAGTGTGATGATGGCTGCCCAGTCCAGCAGGAAACGCATAACTCTACGGCTGTTACCCGTTCCTATCGACTTGTTTCCCAACGTAGCTTGCATGGTGGATCTCCTCCCGTTGTTTCTTATTCGATTCTGGATCAGGCGTATTTCGTATCGCTGCCAATAGCGTAGTGCATGATTTCATCCTCGTTGGTTTTGGCGGTTTCCAATTCCGCCATCACGCTCCCGTCGTACAATACATACAGGCGATCCGTGATGGAAAGCAGCTCCGCATTTTCGCAGGAAGCATAGATCACGCTGTTGCCCTGCTTGGTGATATCATTGATCAGCCTGAAAATATCCTGCTTGGCGCCGACATCCACGCCTTTGGTGGGCTCATCGAAGATGTAAACGTCGCAATCCGCGGCAAGCCATTTGCCCACGACCACCTTTTGCTGGTTGCCGCCGGACAGGTTTTTCACGTATTGCTTGATGGAAGGTGTGGAAATGCCCAAATCCTTTACGTAATGCCGGGCGTTGGCGTCCGCTTTGCGCTTGTTGATGAACGAAAAAGTGCAAAACCTGTCCATACAGGCCGCGGAAAGGTTGAAAGTCACGTTTTCGTTTACCAGCACGCCTTCCTTGCGACGTTCTTCTGGCACCAAAGCTAGGCGGTGCTTTACGGCGTCGGTGGGAATGTTGATCTTGAGTTCCTTCCCATACAGGGTTATCGTGCCTGACGTTTTTTTATACGCACCGAATATGGTTTTGCACAGCTCGGACTTGCCTGCGCCCACCAGACCGGCGATGCCTACGATTTCGCCCTTGCGAACGTAGAAGGATACATCGTCCACCTTGCCGTCTGCGCCGGAAAGGTGCGATACTTCAAATACCTTATCGCCGATGGTGACAGGCTCTTTCGTGAAAAGTTCCTCGAAGGTGCGGCCGAGCATTTTTTCAACAATCTCTTTGGTGGTTGTTTTGGCGTTAACGGGGGAGGTATCCACAATCTCGCCGTTGCGCATGACGGTGTACTTTTCGCAAATCTGTAACACCTCGTTAATGCGGTGGGAGATAAAGATGATCGCGATATTTTCCGTTTCCTGAAGGTGTTTGACCAACCGGAACAGTTCCGCCGTTTCCGTGTCGCTTAAAGGGGCAGTGGGCTCGTCTAGAATTAAAAAATTGCATTCGGAGGCAATGGCTTTGGCAATCAGTACCATTTGTTTTTGAGCCAGGGTCAGGTTTTGCACCAGTTTACGTACGTTTACATTGATATGCAGCCGTTCCAGAATTTCGCGTGCCTTGCGGCGGGTACGGGTCCAGTGGATCATGGGGTCATGGGAATCCATGACCATGTTGCTGAGCATGACGTTTTCTGCCACGGACAGCGTGGGTACAAGCGCTGTATCAACCTCCTGATACACGATCTGGATGCCGTGTTTTTTGGCGGCCATCGCGGTGCGCAGTTCAATTACTTTATCATTCAGGTACACTTCGCCCGTATAGTCGGGGTTGGCACCCGCAAGTATCTTCATCAGGGTGGATTTCCCGGCTCCGTTGGCGCCGACAACCGCTCGGATCTCACCGGTGCTGACCTCGAAGGTTACGTCCGTCAGCGCCTTTACGCCGGGAAATTCTATGGAAATATTTCTTGTGCCGAGCGTAAGCTTATCCATGGATTTCCCTCTTCTCTTCATCAAAGGAGCAGCACGCTTTAAGAAGGAAGCGTCGGAGCCAAGACTCCGACGCCTCCTTGTCAAGACATTGCTCAGATAGCGTTAGGTGACGATGGCTTAGTGGAGCAAGGTGGTGGGCATCCAGTCGGCAGTGGACAGATACGAGAGGTTGCCGTACGTATCGGGAGCCACGGTGCCAAGGTTTTCCACGGTGGAATCGGTCTTCAGGCTGGTCGCGAGGATCGCAGAGCCAGGCACTTCAACCACGTCCACACCGGTCTTGCCGGAAGCGGGATCGTAGATCTTGTCATACTGGTTAGCAAGTTCCAGCAACAGCAGACGCATTGCGATTTCGCCGTTGAGCGTCCAGTCGGTGGTGCCGGCAGCAGTCCAGATGTCCGGGCGGGTGAGCATGTTGGTTACGTCAACGGGATCGATATCCACGGAACCCATCGGCAGCGCGGCGCCGACTTTGCCGTTGAAGTTGTCGTTTTCCAGGATGGCATTGTAGACGCCTTGGCCGTACGCATCGTAATACACGACAACGCCGTCCACGTCCGCGCGGTTCAGGCTCTGGAGATAAGCGGCCGATACGGCGTTAGCGGAATCGGGGGTATCCTGCAGAGGCTGGATTTCGCCAACGGTCTTGATCTTGCCGGCTGCTTCGTATTCTTCCCAGCCAACTTCACGACGGTCGAACGGGCTGTTGTAGTTGGGGCCACGCCATACTTTGACCAGACGCACGCCTTCGCCGAAATCCTTGATGAATTTATCAAGCAAAACGGTAACAAGGCTCTTGTCCTGTTGGAAAAGCTGGGTGACGCCGGGGAGCTTCTGATAAGCGCCGTCCGCGAAGAACTGCGTATCAAAGCACACAAGCTTGAGGTTAGGATACTGCTCGGTGATGCCCTTTAAGAACACGTAGGAGCCATCCTTGTTGCCATGGCTTACGAGCAGGCCGTCATATCCGGCGGCGGCGCAGCTGGAGATGGTATCCTGCCATTTGTTGATGTCGTTATCGCAGAAGAAGAAGTCAAACTGGACGCCGAGTTTAGCGCACAGGTCGGCACAGGAATCCTTCCACATCTGGAAGATGGTGGCGGAAGTCAGCTGCATAATGTAGGCAACCTTCTTGCCTGCCACGGGATTGGCGGCTTCGGCTGAAGATGTGGTGATCAGTGCGAACACCATCATGAGCGCCAGTACCAGAGCTAGAATCTTTTTCATGGTAAACCTCCTATTAAATTCTTTGGGGTTTCAAACATCACTTACCCCTTGTTGACGTCAGTATAGCACCTTTCTTGTGTAAAGGCAAGTGAAAAATAGAGATTTTTTTAGTAACTTTTTCAATTTGTGATTAGTAGGTAAAACATTGATAAAATAACAGTTTAGCCCGATAATACATCGATTTTGTTTAGTATTCAGTCGAAAAATAGGTTTCCGATTTGGAAAGATTATATTGACATTGATACATGAACAAACTATAATAAGGCCGTACATTGTTAAACGTGTTTATATGTTAACACAGCTAAACAGGCGCACAAAGCTTGTTCAAAAAACGGAAAGTGCGTAGGTGAAAAGCATGCCAACCAACCGCAAATACCCCACGGACGACGAGGCAAAGAAGCTGATTGTTGAAATCGGTAAGCGCATGTATACGAAGAATTTCGTAGCAGCCAACGATGGCAACATCAGCTGCAAGGTGGATGACGACATCATCTGGACAACCCCCACGGGCGTATCCAAGGGCTTCATGAGTGAAGATCAGATGGTGAAGATGCGCCTGGACGGCACGGTGCTGTCACAGGGTGAGCGCGGCCCGTCCAGCGAGGTGAAGATGCACCTTCGCATTTATCATGAAAACCCCGAAGCCATGGGCGTATGCCACGCCCACCCGCCCATCAGCACCTCGTTTGCCATCGCGGGCATCGGGCTGGACAAGGCGATTTATCCCGAAGCGCTTGTGAACCTGGGCACCGTGCCCTGCGTACATTATGAAGCGCCCGGCTCGCAGGGGATACCGGATTCCATCGCCCCTTACGCAAAGGATTACAACGCCCTGTTGCTGGCCAACCACGGCGCGGTGGCATGGGGCCCTTCGCTGATGGATGCGTGGTACCGGCTGGAATCCACGGAACATTACGCCATGGTGATCATGTACACCGGCAACATCATCGGCAAAGCGAATGTGCTTAGCTGTGAACAGGTAAACGAACTGATCGAGATTCGCGGCAAGCTGGGCATCACCTCCGGCGGCATCCCGCCCTGCTCGGCGCGCCCCACGAACCTTCAGGACGTGATCGCGGGCAATTCGCCGGTAGGTTCAGCACCGATGCTGAACAGCGGCAGCGGTTGCGGTTGCACGGGCGGCCAGACGCAAAGTGAGCTGGACGTGCAGGCCATTACCCAGGCGGTGCTGGCGCGGCTGCAAAACCTAAACAAATAAACAGCGTCCCTGCGCGGACAGACGGTTGCCCGCTCCGCCCTTCGCGCCAGCATGTTGAGCGGAAAAGCGAAACCCGCACGCACGCGCAGGGAAATCTCTTCCTATATAAGGAAGGCGGAAACGCCAAAGACCCCACGATAGAGAAGCGAGGTTCAGCGATGAAAGCAATCGTACTGGGCGGCGTGGCCGCTGGAATGAGCGCCGCCTCCAAGTTCAAGCGCGAACGGCCGGAGGCGGAGGTTGCGGTTTATGAGCGCGGCAGCTTCCTTTCCTACGGCGCTTGCGGCCTGCCTTACTTTATCGGCGGTTACAACCCCGACCCCGCCAAACTGATCGCCCGCACACGGGAACAGTTTGAAGCAACCGGCATCCGCACCTACCTTCGCCATGAGGGGCTCAGGGTGGATACCGCCAATAAAAAAGTAGAGATTCAAAACCACGATACGGGCGAAATCTTTTGGGACAGCTACGATGTGCTGATGATCGCCGTCGGATGCGAAAGCGTGATGCCAAAGGTGGAAGGCGCAAATCTGCCGTCCGTTTTCTACGTGAAAACGATGGAAGACGGGCTTCTGTTTGAAAAGATTGCGCACTTGCAGGGCGTGAACGAGGTCGTGATTGTGGGCGGCGGGTACATCGGCGTGGAAATGGCCGAAGCGATGCTGGCGCTGGGCAAAAAGGTCACGATCGTCGAGGCGTCCGAAAGGCTGCTGACCCCGTTTGAAGCGGAGTTTTCCGAACTGGCGGCGCAGGAACTGGAGCGAAACGGCGTTACCTTGAAGCTTAAGGAACGCGTGACCGGATTTACTGAGCAAAACGACCACCGTGTGGTGCATACCGACCACGGCGAATACCGTGCGGATGTGGTGCTGGTGGCGATCGGCGTAGTGCCGGCAACGGAGTTTTTAAAAGGCACAGGCATCGACAGAGTACGCAACGGCGCGCTGATTGTGGATCGCGAACAGCGCACGAACCTGCCGGACATTTTTTCGGCGGGGGATTGCGCGGTATGCTGGCATCGGGTAGCGGAGGAAAACTACTTTCTGCCGCTGGGCACGGTCGCCAACAAGTGCGGGCGCATCGCCGGTGCGAACATGGCGGGCGCGCATGAAGTGTTTGAAGGTGCGCTTGGGTCTGCGGCCATCAAGGTGTGTGAGCTGGAAATGGCGCGCACAGGCTTGAGCGAGGCGGACGCGGCGCGCAAGGGCATCGATTACGCGACAAAGCTGGTAACCGCGAACGACCATCCGGCGTATTACCCCAATCCGACGAAGCTGACCATCAAACTGGTGTATGAAAAGCGGACGTTGCGGCTGCTCGGGGCGAATATTGCGGGTGCGAGGAACGCGGTATTGCGGGGCGACATTTTCGCGACGGCAATCCATGCGGGCATGAGCACGGACGAGCTTGGAATGGTGGATTTAGCGTATGCGCCGCCCTTTGCGAGCGTATGGGATGCGGTGCATATCGCGGCGAACGCCGCCAAGTAGGGTAAGGAAAAAAAGAGGGGGCAAGGGCACCGAAGGTGAGTGCGTGCCCTGTGGGCACTTCGGCGAAGCCGAAAACGAGCCGGAGGTGGGAGGTTTGACAAGCGCAGGGCATGATAGTGCGCGCGCGCCGATCAAACCGATTGGAAAAGCCTCTGGCAGGTTTCCAAGGAGTGAAACCCTTTGGTGGGTTTGGGAGAAGCCCAACGCCTTACGTCGCAGCGTATTGCTAAAAGCGGGCGAACAGCCCGAAGAGCTGTGAAGCGAGTGGCAACAACGTATGACAGAGATTTTTTGACAGCCTGAGGGCGTAGCCCTTTCCAATCCGCCCCTTGATTCCGGATCAAAGTGAGGTAATCCCATGACCAAACTGACCACCCTCTCCCAAGCCATGCAAACCATCCCGGATGGTTCCCTGCTCGGTTTGGGTGGCAATGCCCTCAACCGCGCCCCGATGGCCGCGGTGATGGAACTCGCCCGCCTGCGGAAGCGTGGGCTCAGGCTGGTGAAAACGGCCGGCGGTATGGAGGTCGATCTCCTCTGCCTGGCAGGATGCGTTGCTGCTGTGGATGCGGGCTTCATCAGTTACGAAACCGAGTACTCCCTTTGCCAGCACTACCGCAAGGCCGTGCAGGCGGGGTCCGTTAAAGCCAATGAGCACGCCTGCTATACCGTGATCTCCGCCCTTCGCGCCGCCAGCTATGGCATCCCCTTTATGCCCGTGCGCGGCCTCAAAATCAGCGACCTTGTGGCGGCCAACGATTACTTCGCCCCCGTGACCGATCCCTTTACCGGCGAAACACTCAACGCGGTCAAAGCCCTTCGCCCCGATGTGAGCATCATTCATGCCCAGCTGGCCGATGAGCAGGGCAATGCCCTCATCGAAGGCCCGAAGTACGAGGATGTGCTCCTGTCCCGCGCTTCCCAGACTACCATTGTCACTGCCGAGCGCATTGTGGGGGAGGATTACTTCGCCCGATCCGACGTGAAGGCCAACATTCCGCATTTTCTGGTTTCCGCCGTTGTGCACGCCCCCCGGGGCGCGGCCCCAGGCGCCTGCCATGGCGCTTATGGGGTGAACGACGAAGCCATCCGCAGTTTTTTAAGCCTGACGGACGAGCCCGCGCTTGCCGCGTGGCTGAACAGGAGGCCGTGACATGCTCAGACCCTGTGATATTATGACGGTCAGCATGGCGCGCCTCATCCGCGATGGGGAAACGGTGTTCCATGGCGTCAGTTCCCATATGCCGATGATCGCCGTGCTGCTGGCCAAGGCTACCCACGCGCCAAACGCCGTACACCTGAACATCCCCGGCGGGGTAGACCCGCAAAAGCCAAGGCTGCAAAGCTTTACCAGCGCGGGGGATGATCTGTGGTCGCCCGCTGTGGCGGAGTTCCCGTTGCAGGAAGTGTTCGACCTGAGCATGCGCGGCGGGCTGGATGTTGCGTTTTTAAGCGGCGTGCAGTTCGATAACCGCGGAGGTGTGAACGCTTCCGTGATCGGCGATTACAGAATGCCCAAGGTTCGCCTGCCAGGCGGCGCGGGCAGCGCGGTGCTCATCCCCACGGCAAAGCGCGCTATTATCTGGCGCACGAAGCACGATGTGCGCACCTTTACCGACAAGCTCGATTTTACCACCGCGCGCGGCAATGTGAGCGATATTGTAACCCCGCTGTGCGTGTTTACAATGTATGGCGGCGAGCTGATTTTGAAAAGCGTACACCCGACCTCCAGCATTGAGGAGGTCGCGCAGAACACCGGCTTCCCCATCCGCTACATCACGCTGGCTACCACACCGCCCCCCACGGAGGAAGAGCTCAAAAAGCTGGACGAGATCGACCCGCAGGATTACCGCAGCCTTGAGTTCCGGTAACCCCCACACCGCAATAATAAACACAATATATCGATAAGGAAGGAAGTCTTGATCATGTCCCGCTTCGACACCTATTTTCTGATGAAAACCCCCGATGTGCTGGAGTATGTCAAGGAAAAGGGCTATATGCCCGCAGACGTGGAACTCACCGCAAAGGAGATTGGCGACGGTAACCTGAATTACGTTTTCCGCGTAGTGGATGAGAAAACCGGCAAAAGCGTTATTGTTAAGCAAGCGGGCGTGTCGCTGCGCATCTCCGCCGACATGAAGGTATCGACCGACCGCAACCGCATTGAAAGTGAAATTCTGCAAATTCAGTGGAAATACGCGCCGGGGCTGGTGCCGCAGATTTTTGGCTATGACACCGTCATGAGTGCCTGCGTGATGGAAGACCTGTCCGACCATGCGCTGATGCGCTATGCGCTCATGCGGCACGAGATGTTCCCGCGGTTCGCGGATGATGTTTCCACGTACATGGTCAACACCCTGCTCAAAACCACAGACGTGGCGATGGAGCATAAGGCCAAGAAGGATATGGTCAAGCGCTTCATCAACCCCGAGCTGTGCGAGATCACCGAGGATCTGGTGCTGACCGAGCCGTACAACGATTGCAACCACCGCAACATCGTGTTCCCCAAAAACGCGGATTTTGTGAAGCGTGAGCTGTATGAGGATGTAAAGCTGCAACTGGAAGTTGCCAAAATCAAGTTCGATTTTATGAACAACGCGCAGGCGCTGATTCATGGCGATCTGCACACCGGTTCCATCTTTGTGAAACAGGACAGCACCCGCGTGTTTGACCCCGAGTTCGCATTCTACGGCCCCATGGGGTACGATATCGGCAACGTGGTCGCCAACCTGATTTTCGCGTATGATAACGGCGTGGCGGCGGCGGATACGGCATTTTGTGAATGGGCGCTGAAAGCCATCGTGGAAATGCTCGACCTGTTTACGAAAAAGTTCCTGACCTGCTTTGACGAGTGTGTCACGGATCGGATGGCGAAAACGCCGGGCTTCAAGGAATGGTATCTTTCTACTATCTTGACGGACACGGCGGCCTATGCGGGCACGGAGCTGATCCGCCGCACGGTAGGCATGGCGCAGGTGAAGGATGTCACCACCATTGCGGACGAAGAGAAGCGTGCGTATGCGGAGCGGCTGAACATTCTGTGCGGCAAGGAATACATTATGAACCGGACGAAATACCAGAAGGGTGAAGATTTTGTCGCGGCGGTGAAAGCAGCAGCGGAAAAGGCAAAGTAGGCGCTAACGCGCCTTTGGGACGGCGCTGACGCGCCTTTGGGAAAGGGACTGAGGTCCCCTTCCCAACCTTCCCCCTGAATATGTTCTGTATGCTTGCAATCGCCTGATCTGCTCGCATTATAGCCGCTTCGCGGCTGTTCGCTCGCTAGGCTAAGTCCCTTGCCTTTTGGCCAAGGGACGTTGGGACGGCGCCCCAAGCCCTACCAAAGGGGGTGACCCCCTTTGGAAACCCACGCTTTGTACCTCCTCCTATAGTATCCCCCCACGAAAGGATGATCCCCCATGTCCGATAAGAACATCATGAGCTATGAAACCGTTGCACTCGATAACGAAAAAAGCGCACTCGTCATTATCGACCAGACGAAACTCCCCTATGAGGTCGAAATTCTCCACCTTACCGAGCAGAAGGATATCTGGAACGCCATCTATCTGCTTCAGGTGCGCGGCGCTCCCGCCATCGGCGTGGCCGCAGGCTTTGGCGTGTACCTTGCCGCCAAACAGATCAAAGCCGATACCTATGAAGATTTTTATAAGCAGTTCAAAGCTGCCAAAGAATATCTCGATTCCTCCCGCCCCACGGCTGTGAACCTCTCCTGGGCGCTCAACCGCATGGAGGGCGTGGTGCTCGCTAACAAAGATAAGTCGGTTCCCGAGCTCAAGGAGCTTTTGCATCAAGAATGCGTCGCCATTAAAGAGGAAGACGTGTGGATGTGCCGCCAGATCGGTGAGTACGGCCTGAGCCTCATTCAGGATGGCTGCGGCATCCTCACCCACTGCAACGCCGGTCAACTTGCCACCTCCAAGTATGGCACCGCCCTCGCGCCCATTCATCTGGGTCGGGAACGCGGCATGAACTTTAAAGTATTCACCGATGAAACCCGCCCGCTGCTGCAAGGCGCGCGCCTGTCCGCGTTTGAACTGTTCGCCGATGGCGTGGATACCACCGTGATTTGCGACAACATGGCTTCGCAGGTTATGAAAAACGGCTGGGTGCAGGCGATCTTCGTGGGCTGTGACCGCGTGGCTGCCAACGGCGATGCGTGCAATAAAATCGGGACCAGCGGCGTGGCGATCCTCGCCAAGTATTATGGCATCCCCTTCTATGTGTGCGGCCCCACCTCCACCATCGACATGAACATTGCCTGCGGCGAGGAGATTACCATCGAGCAGCGCCCCGCCGAAGAAGTGACCGAGATGTGGTATAAAAAGCGCATGGCACCCGAGGGTGTGAAAGTGTACAACCCCGCCTTCGACTTTGCGGATAACGAGCTGATTACCGCGATCATCACCGAATACGGCATCGCGCGCCCCCCGTACACCGAAAGCCTGAAGGAAATCTTCCGCAAAAAGCAGGAAGCGCAGAAGAAATAACATGAATGAGAATGAGCTGCAAGGCATGGTGCTCCGTATCGTGCTTACGGAGCTGGCGAAAACGGGCGAACGCTTTGTGCCGGTTTCGTCCTCCAACCGCCATGTGCATTTGAGTCAGGAGGATGTGGAGCGGCTGTTCGGCACAGGCTACCAGCTGACCCGGATGCGCGATCTCGCGCAACCCGGCCAGTATGCCTGCAACGAAAGCGTGACCATGGAGTGCGAAAAGGGCAAACAGACGCTTCGCGTGGTTGGCCCCGCCCGCAAGGAGACCCAGATTGAGCTCAGCTATACCGATTGTTTCAAGCTGGGCGTAAAGCCCGTGCTCCGCATGTCCGGCGAAACGGCGGGCACGCCCGGCTGCACACTGGTGAATGGCGACAGGCGCGTCACCATCGACCATGGCGTGATCGTCGCCGCCCGCCACCTGCACATGGCTCCCGCCGAAGCGGCGGGCTTTGGCCTGAAAGATGGCGATGTGGTGGCTTTGCAGGTGGAAGGCTCACGCGCGACCATTCTGGAAAACCTCGTGGTGCGCAGCGGCGAGGCACACAGCCTTGAAGCGCACATCGACAAGGATGAAGCAAACGCCTGTGGGCTGGTAGACGGACAGTTGTGCCGCATCCTGTGCGCGCCTCGCGTGGCAAAGCCGCTGCCGCCTCCGCTTGCGGCGTCGGCTGTGAGTTCGTCGCCGAGGATGCAGGCTGCCGTTCCGCTGCAAACCTACGTGCCCAAGGCGGCGCCCCCACCCGCAGCGCAGGCCGCGCCGGCACTTACCCCCTATGCACCTCCAAAACCCGTAGAAACCAAAACCACGATGCTGGATCTTTCCCTGGAACCGCACCGCTTCATTTCCGAGGAGGATGTGCTCACCGCCGCGAAAGACGGGCATAAGCTCATCCGGTACGGGAAGGACGCCATTTTCACCCCGCTGGCGCGGGACGCGGCTGCCGCCAAAGGCATCGAACTGATCGAACTTTCATAAGGAGCCTGAAGTGTATGGCATTGACTGAACAGGATATCCGGCAGATTACGGATGAGATTGTCAGGAGCCTTTCCGGCGCGCTCAAGGTGACCGCGCAAAGTCCCGCGCCCGCAGCGGCGCAGGGCGGCTGCACAGGCCGTTGGCTTTGCGACACCGCCGAGGAGGCCATCGGCAACGCCAAACGCGCGCAGGAAAAGCTTGCCGATACCACGCTGGAAAAACGCGGCGAGCTGATTGAGGCCATGCGCAAGGCCGCCATCGAAAACGCGGAGTATTTGGCCAAGCTTGCCAATGAGGAAACCGGATATGGAACCGTGGCCGCGAAAATCCAGAAAAATCTGCTGGTGGCACGCCGTACCCCCGGCATTGAGGATTTGAACACCGTCTGCAAGACCGGCGACAACGGTATGATGCTGATTGAGCAAGCGCCCTTTGGGGTCATCGGCTCCATCACGCCTTCCACCAACCCCACCAGCACGATCATCAACAATTCCATCAGCATGATCGCAGCGGGTAACGCCGTGGTGTTTAACCCCCACCCTGCCGCGAAACGCGCTTCACAGGAAGCTATGCGCATCCTGACCGAAGCCATTGTGAAAGCGGGCGGGCCGGAAACGCTCATTACCACCGTAAAGGAGCCGACGCTGGAAAGCGGGCAGGTAATCATGACCCATCCCGATGTGGCCATGCTCTCCATCACCGGCGGCGAGGCGGTTGTATCCGTTGCCATGAAGAGTGGCAAAAAGTGTGTCGCCGCTGGCCCCGGCAATCCGCCTGTGATTGTGGACGACACCGCCGATATCGACAAGGCGGGCAAGGACATTGTGGACGGCGCGAGCTTTGACAATAACGTCCTGTGCATCGCTGAAAAAGAGGTGTTCGTGTTCGGCACCGTGGCTGACCGCCTGATGGCCGCCATGGAGCGCAACGGCGCCTACCGCGTATCCGGAGCGGATATCGATAAAATCGTGAAAACCGTGCTCATCCCCAAGGATGGCAAGCATGTGATCAACCGCAAGTATGTTGGCCGCGACGCGGCGGTCATCCTGCGCGATTCCGGCGTAAGCTATACCGGCAACCCCCGCCTGGTGATCGCGGAGGTAGACCGCAACCATCCCTTTGTGATGACGGAAATGCTGATGCCGGTGCTGGCGATCGTTCGCGTGCAGGGCATCGACGAGGCGGTAGCCGAGGCGTTCCGCGCGGAGCAGGGCTGCAAGCACAGCGCCATGATCCACTCCACCAATGTGCATAATATGTCCAAGGCCGCGCGTAAAATGAACACGACCATTTTTGTGAAGAACGCCCCCAGCTATTCCGGATTGGGTTTCGGCGGCGAGGGCTACACCACCATGACCATTGCCACGCCGACGGGCGAGGGCGTCACCAGCGCCAGAACGTTCACGCGCCTGCGCCGCTGTGTGCTGTACGGGGATTTCAGAATCAGTTAATGGCAGTTTCGGCACCGTTCACGCTGCTCACAGCCAGTGCCAGCCTTTAGGGTACAGGTGCGGGCGCAGGGAAACAGGGGCAGGAAACAGCATCAGACAGGAGCCATGTTATGGATGTGATCGAAGCCATCCGCAGTGCGGGCGTGGTAGGGGCGGGCGGCGCGGGTTTTCCCACGCATGTAAAGCTGGCCGTCAATGCCGGACGCGTAATCCTCAACGGCGCGGAGTGCGAGCCGCTTCTCAAGGTGGATCAGCTGGCGATGCAGTACAATGCCGATCAGGTGGTGCGCGGGCTGGAATTGGCGATGGAAGCAGCGCACGCCCCCGAGGGCGTCATTGCCACCAAGGAGCACTATGAGGAAGCCGTAGAGGCGCTCAAGCGTGCGATGATAGGCAAGCCGAACCTGCGGCTGCACCTGATGGAGAGCTACTACCCCTCCGGCGATGAAAAGAACGTGATCTTTGAAGTCACCGGCACGGTGGTGCCCACGGGAAAACTGCCCATCGACGCGGGGTGCGTGGTCATCAACGTCGGCACCGCCCTGAACATTGCCAGCGCGGTAGACGGAAAACCCGTGATTGACAAGAGTGTTACGGTTTGCGGCGATGTTCCGGAGCCGGTCACGGTAACGGTGCCTATCGGCACAGCGATGCGCGATGTGCTTGCACTCAGCGGTTTCGCGGGCAGCGAGCACGACTATGCGCTTATCGTGGGCGGCCCCTGCATGGGCAACCTTGCCGAAAACTGGGACGACCCCGTGACCAAAACGACTGGCGGCTTGCTGGTGCTCAAACGCAGCCATGCCCAGATCCGCATGAGGCAGATCACCATGGAGCAGCAGGCGCGGCTGGCGAGAGCCATCTGCTGCCAGTGCAACCGCTGCACGCAGCTTTGCCCAAGGCATGCCATGGGTTTGCCGGTAGAGCCTCACAAGGCGATGCGCGCCATTTCCACCGGAAACGCGGAACTGCTCGGGAGCGCCGCCGGAGTGCTTGCGTGCTCCAGCTGCGGCCTGTGCACCAACTTTGCCTGCGAAATGGGGCTAACCCCCTCGATTGTCATGACCATGCTCAAGCAGGAGCTGGGCAAAGCGGGGATTCGCCCCGTACCGGAGGAGAACATCACCCCCGACCCATGGCTTGTAGTCAAGGAAGTGCCGGTGAAACGCCTGATCGCGCGGATGCATTTGAGCGACTTTGACCGCCCCGCGCCGGTGAGCGATCGGACCGTAACGCCTAAAAGCGTGCGGATACCCCTCAAGCAACACGTAGGCAAGCCCTCCGAGCCGGTGGTAAACATAGGCGACAGGGTGAGCAAGGGGCAGTTGATCGCCCGCATACCGGAAAAGGCTTTAGGCGCGGCAGTGCATGCCTCCATCAGCGGCAGGGTCACGGAAATCAATGGGCAATCGATCGTCCTGGCGGGCGAATAAGCGGGAGGGAGCAACCATGACAGCAATTGGTGTGGTGGAATCCAACAGCATCCCGCTTGGGGTGCTCGCGGGGGACGCAATGGTGAAAACGGCGGCGGTGGAGCTGGTAACGGCTCAAACCGCGTGCGCAGGCAAGTACATCGTGATGGTAAGCGGCGATGTGGCCGCTGTGCGGGCTTCGGTAGCCGCCGGAGTGGAAAGCGCGGCTTCGGCGCTGGTGGATAGCCTGATTATCCCCAATGTGGATGAGCGTGTGATCCTGGCCATGTCGGGCGCGCCAACCGTGGAAAACGCACAGGCTGTGGGTGTGATTGAGACATTCTCACTGGCCAGCACCATCGGCGCGGCGGATATCGCGGTTAAAACTGCCGAGGTAGAACTCATTGAGGTTCGGCTGGGGCGCGGGATGGGTGGCAAATCGTTTCTGGTGTTTACCGGCGAGGTAGCCGCGGTGGAAGCCGCGTCCAAAGCGATTGCGGCAAACGAAGGTTCCAAGGGGTTGATCGGGTCCAGCGTTGTGATCCCTTCTCCCCATATGGATATGGTCAAAGCACTACTCTAATCTGAATATAGTAAGGAGAAACCACTATGCAGGAAGCTTTGGGAATGATTGAAACCCGCGGTCTGGTGAGCGCAATCGAGGCGGCGGATGCGATGGTCAAGGCGGCCAACGTGCATCTGCTGGGCAAGGAACTGGTAGGCGGCGGCCTGGTAACCGTGATGGTGCGCGGCGATGTAGGCGCGGTGAAGGCGGCTGTGGAAGCGGGCGGCGCTGCTGCCAAGCGCGTAGGCGAGCTCATCAGCGTACATGTAATTCCCCGGCCGCACAGCGATGTGGAAGCCGTACTGCCCGGCACGGCAGAGGAAGCCGCTGCTCCCAAAACAACAAAGACCATCAAGGCGTAACCCGCCTCGAAAGGAGAACACACCATGGAAAAGCAAGCATTGGGTATGATCGAAACCAAGGGTCTGGTAGGTTCCATTGAGGCGGCGGACGCGATGGTGAAGGCTGCCAACGTACATTTGATCGGCAAGGTACATGTGGGCGGCGGTCTGGTAACGGTAATGGTTCGCGGCGATGTGGGCGCGGTGAAAGCGGCTGTGGAAGCCGGCGGTGCCGCTGCCAAGCGTGTGGGCGAACTGGTTAGCGTACATGTGATTCCCCGGCCGCATGATGATGTGGAACTGATCCTGCCCAAGCTGTAAGGAAGGGGAATCGCTATGCTAAAAGGCATTTCTCCCCTGCTGTCGCCGGAGCTTTTGAAGGTTCTGGCGGAGATGGGGCATGGCGACGAGATCGTGATTGGCGATGCGAACTTTGCGGCGCAGAGCCTGGGTCAGCGCGTGGTACGGGAAGACGGGCACGGCGGTGTGGAACTGCTGGATGCAATTTTAAGCCTGCTGCCGCTGGATACGTTTGTGGAAGCGCCGGTGACGCTGATGCAGGTAGTGCCGGGCACAATGGACGGCGAACCGCCGATTTGGAAAAGCTTTGCTGCCACGGTGGAAAAACATCAGGCGGGGGTAAAGTTTGGCAGTGTGGAGCGGTTTGCGTTTTACGATCGGGCACGCAAAGCGTACGCGTGCATAGCGACCGGTGAGCGTTCCCTGTATGCGTGTATCATTTTGAAAAAAGGCGTACTGTAGGGAATAGGGAAGTAAAAGGGGGGTCAAGGGCGCATAGCCCTTGGCAGGTTTCCAAAGGGTGAAACCCTTTGGTAGGGTTTGGGGTAAAACCCCAAGTCTTACGCCACAGCGTACACCCGTAAACGAGCGAACAGCCGCGTAGCGGCTATGAGGCGAGTGGAATGGTGAATTGCTTTGGAAACAACAACCCTCTTTTGACCCACGCGGATGGATATGTGCTGTGTTGCTTGCTTTTTAGCAGGCAACACAGCCCCCAGACGGTTTTGTTCACTTCTGTATGCATACAGACCACTATTCCGCTCGCCTCATAGCCAAAGGCGCTGTCCGCGCCTTTGGGAAAGGGACTGTGATCCCCTTACCCGCTCGGGTTAATTGTCGTGCGTGCACTACGTGCCCCACACTCGTTAACCCTCCCACCTGCGGGTCGCTCATGGCTTCGCCGTGGTGCCCACAGGGCACCTGCTTCCCTACGGTGCCAACCATTCCCTGAGGATGAAAGGCAGCTTGAGCACCATTCCGCTCGCCTCATAGCGCCTTCAGCGCTGTTCGCTCGCTTGACTGTGATCGCTTCGCCGGAGTACGTTGGGGTGCCGCCCCATACCCCGCTAAAGGGCTACGCCCTTTAGAATCCCCCCTTTTTTTCTCCCCATCTTTCCTTTCCTCCCATATAATGTTCCGCTGACTGACCCAGCCATCAGACCATTGTGTGGGCGTTTGATTCGGCGCCCCAGAGAAAGGAATGTTCCCATGAAAAAAATCATGAATACTCCCGAGCGCTTCATCCCCGAAATGCTACAGGGCATCTATGCCGCCCATCCCGGCGAACTCACCTGCGTGGAAAACGATCTCCATTGCCTCGTGAATGCCCGTACCCACGAAGGGAAGGTCGGCCTTGCTACCGGCGGCGGCTCCGGCCACCTGCCCCTGTTCCTCGGCTATGTCGGCGAAGGCATGCTCGATGGCTGCGCCATCGGCGATGTGTTCCAGTCGCCCAGCGCCGAGCAAATGCTCGCCGTTACCCGCCACATCCATCAGGGCAAAGGCGTGCTCTATATCTATGGCAACTACAACGGTGATATTTTCAATTTTGACAGCGCCACCGAAATGGCGGACTTTGAGGACGGCATCCGCGTGCTGAGCTGCGTCGCGGGTGAGGATGTCGCCGGCCCCGCCGCCCTGCCCGGCGAAGCCAACAAGCGCCGCGGTGTGGCGGGCATCTTCTTCGTGTTCAAATGTGCCGGAGCCGCCGCAACCGCGGGGCTGGATCTGGATGAGGTGAAACGCGTAGCCGACAAGGTATGCGCGAACGTGCGCACCATGGGCGTGGCGCTGTCCAGCTGCACGGTGCCGCGCGTCGGCCATCCGAGCTTTACAATCGGCGATGATGAAATGGAAATCGGCATGGGCATCCATGGCGAGCCCGGTGTACGCCGCGGCAAACTGTTACCTGCCGATGAAATCGTGGATGAAATGCTCGCCCCCGTGCTTTCCGATCTGCCCTATGCAAGCGGCGACGAAGTGGCTGTGCTCATCAACGGCCTTGGCGCGACCCCGCTGGAAGAACAGTACGTGATGTTCCGCCGCGTGAATGAAACGCTCACGGCCAAGGGCATCAAAGTTTTCCATGCCTACATCGGCGAGTACGCTACCTCCATGGAAATGGCCGGTGCGTCCATCTCCCTGCTCAAAGTGGACGACGAGCTTAAAACGTACCTCGCCGCGCCTGCCAATACGCCGTTCTTTCACCAGTTTGCTTACTAAGGAGGCCTCCGCATGGCGGATTTGAAGGAACTGCTTAAAACCTGGGCGGACATCATGGCTGCCAATCAACAGCGCCTGATTGAGCTGGATGGCATGGTTGGCGACAGCGATCTGGGGCTGACGATGACGGACGGTTTCCGCGCCGCTTACGAAGCCATGAAGGACAGCACCGAGCCCGATGTGGGCAAGCTTGCCTACTTTGCGGGCAAGGCAATGGGTTCCGCCGTACCCTCCACCATGGGTACGCTCATGGCAAGCGGCCTGATGAATGCAGGAAAAGAGTTCAAAGGTGTCGAAACCATGGAAGGCTCGTTGTGGCCCAGATTTTTCCAAGCGTACTTCGACGGTGTGCAAAGCCGCGGCAAGGCGCAGTTGGGCGACAAGACGTTTCTGGACGGGTTGTATCCCGCGGTGGAAGCGCTTAAAGCACACGCAGACGACATGAAAACAGCCGCCCCGCTTGCGGCTACCGCTGCCAACGATGCGTTCCTCGCCACGCGGGGGATGCTCGCCAAGCATGGTCGCATGGCTATTCGGGGGGAACAATCCCGGCAATACCTCGATCCCGGCGCGGCGGTCGCGGCGCTTTTGATGGACGGGTTTGCCCAAACCATGATGAGATAGGACGGATACCGTTATGACGATCAGGGAAATTGCCAACTTAGCAGGGGTCTCTCCGGCAGCGGTTTCGCTGGTCATCAACAATAAAAAAGGGGTCAGTGAAGAGACCCGGCAGCGTGTACAGGCAGTGATTGAGGAGCACAATTATGTTGTGCCCGGTCAGAAGCGCGCCAGCAAACCCAAGCGTTTCCGCCTCTGCGTGGTCAAGTTCCGCACCCACGGTATCGCGTTGGAGGAAAACCAGGGGTTTATCGCTTCCATTATCGACCAGATCGAAAGCGAGTGCCGCCACTACGGCTATGACCTTGCCATGGTTAACTGCGAAGTGACGACCGCCGCTGAAACGCTCAAGGAGCTGATGGTTTCCCCGCCGGACGGCGTAATCCTGATGGGCACAGAGGTCAGCGTGACCGATTACAAGCTGATGGATCTGCTGACCGTGCCCACGGTGATCATGGACAACAGCATGCGCGATGTGCATGTGGATAGCGTGCTGATGGATAACGAAGCCATCAGCGCCGAGGCCGTGCGCTACCTGTACGGGCTTGGTCATCGGGATATTGGGTATATCCGTTTCAGCCTGCCCATCAGCAACTGCGAGGAGCGCTATCAGGGCTACTTGCGGGAGATGGAGCGGCTCGGGCTGACGGTTCCCAAAGCGCTCAACATTATGCCTACGCTCAGCGGCTCCTATAAAGACATGAAGCGGCTTTTGGAAGCCGGCGAGTATGTGCCTCATGGCGCGTGCGTCGCGGATAACGACACGGTGGCTATCGGCGTGATGAAGGCGGTACGCGAAGCGGGCTACCGCATTCCCGAGGATTTGTCCATCATTGGTGTGGATGATATTCCCTTCAGCGCCATGACCATGCCTGCGCTCACCACCATGCGCATTTCCCGATCCGCGTTGGGTACGCTCGCGGTGGATACGCTTCGCAAGCGCATCAAGTATCCCAACTGGCCCAGCATGCATATGCGGCTGTCCGGTCGCCTGGTCGTGCGCGGCAGCACAACGGTCGCCAGCGCGCCCTTTGGGAAAAGGGACTGAGGTTCCTTTCCCGGTTCGTTTTATCGTCTTGTGTGGCTTAGCGAACCTCGTGCTTGTGATACTTTCCGCTTGCAGGTGACGCACCGCTTCGCTGCTGTGTCCGCAGGGCACCCGCTTCCCTCCGGCGCAACCATCCGCCATGGGTGGGAACGGTGCTCGTTATCTTAGGGTGCCCGTTCAGGTGGATCGTGCCATGCGCGCTTTTGGGGCGAACGGACGAACAGTTGCTTGCCATAATATCACACAGGGAGGGAATGCCATGCTCGTAGGCCGTGTAACCGGTACGGTGGTCAGCACCAACAAGGTGGCTGCGCTTTGCGGCGCGAAGCTGCTGATTGTGCAGCCTGTGGAGCTGGACACCCTGACCATGAAGGACGATTATGTAATCTGCGTGGACGATGTAGGCGCGGGCGAAGGCGATCTGGTGTTTTGCGCCTACGGCAGTTCCGCGCGGCAGACGGATACCACCAAAAAAGTGGCCTCTGACTTTTCCATTTACGGCATTCTCGATTCCATCGACATGCGCGGGGCGCGTACCTACGACAAGGCAAAGGAGACGGACGCATGCAGCTGGCAAGAGTGATCGGCTCCATTGTGAGCACCCGCAAGAGCGAGCGGCTGGAAGGCCTGAAACTGCTTGTGGCTGTGCCCATCGATATGGATACCATGCAGGAAAAGGGAGCGCCGTTTGTTACCGTGGATACCGTAGGCGCGGGTGAAGGCGAAATTGTGATGTGGGCGGGCGGCAGTTCCAGCCGTCAGACGGATTTGACGACCGGAAAACCCGTGGATAGCTCCATTATCGGCATTGTGGATTACGTGGATGTGCAGGGCATGCGCAAATACGACAAAGCCAAAGCGGAGAGCGGCCTATGAAGCTGGGGCGTATCACAGGCACGGTGGTATCCACCGTGAAATATGAAAAATACAGGGGCATGAAGCTGCTGAAAGTGCGCCAACTCGACCTGAACCTAAACGAAGTCGGCGAGGAACTGGTGGCTTTGGACGCGGCGAACTCGGGCATCGGCGATATTGTGCTGGTGAATAATGATGGCGGCGCGGCGCAGATGGTGTTTGACGATAAAACCCTGATTGCGAGCGTTACCATTTGCGGTGTGATCGACTCGTTTACCTGTCAGGGGAAAACGACGCACTGTCATGGTTAAGCGGAAGGGGGCGGCGGTTTGAACATCGGGCGAGTGGTCGGCACTGTGGTATGCTCAGTGAAAACGCCGACGCTGAACGGCATGAAGCTGATGGTGGTGCGCCAGCTGGTAAATGGCGCGGAAAAAGGGCTGGTGATCGCCAGCGACGGCACTCGGCAGGCAGGCATAGGCGATACCGTCTACATGATCGGCCGTGCGGAAGCCGCGCTGATGCTGAGCAAGGAAGCGCCCCCGCCCAGCGATTTGACCATCGCGGGCATTATCGACCCCGAAACGCTTTAAACGAAACAGATGGATCAGCCGCGCTTGTCGCGGCCTTTTTTTACGAATGGACAACCGCAGGGGTTACCGTTGCAACCGCTGTTAAACCGTATATGCATTCAAACGATTCTCGCATCGGTCAGCGGGTAATTTGTGATCAGACATTGCTGTGAAATCTCGGCATCGCTTCGCAACGTTTGCGCTTCCGCTCCGCGCCTGATCACCCAATTCCTCGCAAGCTCATCGGCGTCCATCCATTGAATGAGTATCCGTATGATAGCGATCATCTGCTACCGTAAACACCCGATGGTCAGGATTTAGCGTTCCCTTTTCTCCTGTTCCAGCCCTGTCATACCGCTTGCTTTCCGAATATCCGTAGCAGGATGGCACCCGATCAACCGCTATTACGATCAAATGTTTACATTCTGAGGCATCGTCCATCGTTGACAAAGATACCCCCGCAGTCTATGATGACCAAAAGAGGCATAAAGGACGGATTACGGTGAAAATCAGATTCTGGTGGGCGCGGCGGCGTTTCTGGCAAAAATGGTTGCTGCTGGCTGGCGCGGCGCTGATGCTGGCGCTGGTTTCCGAGGGCTTGCACAACACCCGCGCGTTCACCACCATGCGCCTTACGCCCACAACCGTGCCTGTTTCCTCTGCCACATGGGAAACCGATATGGCGTTTCAGGTGGACGAAAGCGGCGCTCATTTTGAAAGTGCCAGCACCCACGTGATCGATCTGGTGCTGGATAACCCCGATATTCCCCTGTCTACGGTAGCGGTTGCGCTCACCGGCGAGGGAACGGTCAACGTTTCGGCGTTGATCCGCGACGAGGCGAGCGCCTATACGCTTGTGCAGGTGTACAGCGCGTTTTGCGTACCCGAGGACCCGACGCTGCGCTACTGCTACGCAACCACCCAAAGCGCGGGCAAGGTGCGGGAACTGCGCCTCCGCTTCAAAGCATCGTCGGATCTGCCATTCACCGTCGCGCAGGTAACGCTCAACGCGCCGATCCCGTTCCGGTGGGAACCGCTGCGCTTTGGGCTGGTGTTTGCGCTGGCGCTTGCGTTGCTGTGCGCCCTGTTTTTACGCGGCATGGCGACGGTTTACAAACCCCGTAAGCTTTCCCACAGGTTGATTGTGATGCTGCCCCTCGTGGCGGTGATGGGGCTGGCGCTGTGGGTGGCGGCGACGATCGAGCCGGAAACGCCTCTGTTTTCCGGCATTACGGATGAGGAGGCATCGGACAGCCATAGCGATATCTATGCTGTGCTGTTTGAAACCCTGAATTCAGGCCGTCTGTCGGTGGATCGCGTGCCAAACGAAGCGCTTTCATCGCTGGATAACCCGTATGACCAGAGCGAGCGCGTAACCAAAAAGATCAGCTTTGCGTTTGATTATTCCTATTACCATGGGCAGTATTATATCTATTATGGCGTGGCTCCGGTGGCGACGATCTATGCCCCGTATCACCTGCTCACAGGACGGGTGCCCACCAGCCGGGATGCAACGCTGCTGATGGGTTGGCTCTCCATCGCCTTCATCGGCTGGGCGGTATGCGGTCTGGCACGGCGCTATACGCCCGACGCCAATGTGTTTGCGCTTTCGCTGGGCTGTGTTACGGCGGTATTCGCCTCCGGCGCTATGCTGTTGCTTGCTTCGGCGGATTTCTATTATCTGGCGGAGCTTAGCTTTGTGTGCTACTGTGCGGGGGCGATTGCCTTTGGCGTGCATGCGACGCTTCAAAAGCACGCGTGGCTGCGGCTCACGCAATATGCGCTTTCCGGCGTGTGCTTCGCGCTGACAGCAGCCAGCCGGCCCAGCGCGCTGCCGATGCTTATGTGTTTTCTGGCACCGTTGTTCCTTTGTGAACTCCTGCGCAAACGTGCGAAATTTTGGGATACGGTTGCTTTCCTTGTGCCCGCGATGCTGGGGGTAGGGGCCATTCTCTGGTATAACGGGGCGCGGTTTGGGTCGATCTTCGATTTTGGCGCTAAAAACCAGCTGACGGTAACGGATGTACACTGGCAAAGCGTACGGTTGAACGAACTGCCGCAGGCTCTGTATCACTACCTGCTGGAACCCCTGACATGGAGCAACCGCTTTCCCTATGTGACGGTGGGCTACCACGCCTTGCCTACGGCGGGGCGGTATGTGTTTACGCTTTCCAACATCGGGGTGCTTGCGTTCCCTGTGGTGTGGCTGCTGCTGCTGATGCCGCTGACCACGCCACGCGGGCTGAATGCAGCGCCGCTGCTCAGGGTCGAGCGGCGCTGGACATTCCTTCTGCCGCTGGTAGCCTCGCTTCCGCTGATGCTGGTTTCCTACGGTGTTGCGGGCGCGATTCTCCGCTATACATGCGATTTCCGCATTTTCTATGTGCTGGGCGCCGTGTCCTGTGCCATCGCGATGATGAGCACACCGCTTACCGCAGAACGAAGGGCGCTTTCCGCGCTGTGCGTAGCGCTGTGCGTGGCTTCCATCCTGATTGGGGTGGGATTGCTGTTTGACAATGAGCGGGATTACATCCTGAAAAACGCACCGCAGGTGTATTACGGGCTGCAACGGATGCTGTTCCCGTACGCAGGGTAAGTGGCCAAACGGAGAGCCTAGGGCGCAAAATGGCGACTATGATCTGTGGGCACTTCGGCGAAGCGGAACGCGAACCGGAGGCAGCGAGGTTTGACATGCGCGGCGCACGAGGATCCAACCGACAGGGAAAGCTTCGACATGGCTCCAAAGCGTGAAATTCTTTGGCACGTTTAAGCAACGCTTAAGGCGTGTTTGAATCGTTGCCGCGACCCCTATCACATTTATTCAATCAAACCTCCTTTCATTTTCCTGCTTTGCCCGCGCTATGCGGGCTTTTTACTGCCTTCCTGTTTCAACACGCGATCCTTGCCGTATATTGATTTTACGCAGGCAATCGACCCGCGTTCGCCTGCTGTTTCCATTCCTGCTGCCTTGTTTGACGCACAGGGTACGCTGCTGTATAATATTAAATTACGGCTGGCACATGCCGCCGGTTGCACTTCCGAAGGGAGGAAGTCCCATGAGGATATCCATCGCTTACGCCACCAAAACCGGCACCACGGAGCAAGCCGCCGCTCAACTTGCGGAGGCGCTCAGGGCACGCGGGTGCGATGTAACGGTTACCAACCTCGCCAAAGCAAGGCCGGATCTCACGGCGGACGCGTTCGCATTGGGCGGCAGCGTGCGTATGGGTCGCTGGAACCGGCGCGCAAGGTGGTTTGCCAAACGAAACACCGTGAAGCTTTTACAAAAACCTCTCGCGCTGTTTGCCTGTCGCTGCGGTCAGGACGATCTGCGTGCGATGTTTGCGGCGCAGGTTGGGGAGCCGCTCACCGACCATGCCGTGTTTGCCGATTGTTTGGGCGGCACGATGGAACTCAGCCGCCAGAAAGGGCTGGATCGCTATGTGGTGCAAATGATCCAAAAGAGCGATGCTGCTGCTAAAATGGTAACGCCCGGTATCCTGACGGAGAGCGTGGAGAACTGTGCCAACGCGCTTGTGGGAGCGTTGATCCGATGAGCGACTGCCGCCTCCCCTTTACCATCCGCGGCACCACGGTGCACGGCAAGCGGTTGGGCACGGAGCTTGGCTTCCCGACCGCGAACCTGGATTATCCGGCTCACAGCGCTTTGCCGCCCGACGGCATCTATGTGGCTGAAGCGTTCGTGGATGGCCGCCGCTACGCCGCGATTTTAAACCAGGGTTACCATCCCACTACGCCCGAAGGGCGCGCCACCATCGAAACTCACCTGCTGGATTACGTGGGCGGCGACCTGTATGGCAAACAACTGACGCTGCGCTACCTGCATTTTTTGCGCCCCGAGGCACGTTTTGACACGCTGGAGGCGCTCAAGGCGCAAATGACGGTGGACAGACTCAACGCGCTGCGCTGGATTGAGGCGCATGAGCGATCCCTTGCCGATGCGCTGAACCTAAGCGCACCGCTGTCAGGCGAACCGAAGCCGCACTGACCAGTCGCGATACCGCGCGACTGCAATCGCTGCCATCGGCACCCCTGCAATTTCAACGATACCGCGCGAACCGCGCGTTTCTCAACTTCCTGTGGCAAAGGAGAACCTATGGATGATCAGAACCCCATTCAAACCGAACAGGCTACCTACCAGTATGAGGAAGATGGCCTGCTCGCGGTAGATCATGTGACCTTCAGCATCGAAAAGGGCACGTTTGTAGCCGTGTTGGGTCATAACGGCTCGGGCAAAAGCACGCTGGCCAAACTCATGAACGCGCTGTACCTGCCCACCGAGGGCACCGTGTTGGTGTGCGGGCTGGATACTGCCAAGGAGGAACACCTGTGGGACGTGCGCAGGCACGCGGGCATGGTGTTCCAAAATCCGGATAACCAGATTGTGGCGACCGTGGTGCGCGACGATGTGGCTTTTGGCCTTGAAAACCTCGGCGTGCCGCAGGCGGAGATGATGCCCCGCATTGATGACGCGCTTGCCGCCGTGCGCATGACCGATTACGCCGCCGCCGCGCCGCACATGCTTTCCGGCGGACAAAAGCAGCGCGTGGCCGTGGCAGGCGTGCTGGCCATGCAGCCCGATGTGATGATTCTGGACGAAGCTACCGCCATGCTCGATCCCTCCGGCCGCGAAGAGGTCTTTTCCACCGTGCGCAAACTCAACCGCGTCAAAGGCATCACCGTGGTGTGGATTACCCACTTTATGGAGGAAGCCGCGCTGGCTGACCGTGTGGTGGTGCTCGATCACGGTAAGATCGCGCTGGACGGCGTGCCCCGCGAGGTGTTTAGCCAAGTGGAACAGCTCAAGACGCTTGGGCTGGATGTGCCGCCGATGGCGGAACTGTCGCGGATGCTGGACGAGGGCGGGCTGACCCTGCCTGCGGGCATCCTGACCGTGGATGATATGGTAAAGGAGCTGAAGGCATGCCTATCCAAGTAGAGCATCTCACGCATACCTACCTGCCCGGCAGCCCTTTTTCCGCTACCGCCATCCATGACCTGTCCCTGACCATTGAGGATGGGGAGTTCATCGGCGTGCTGGGGCATACCGGCTCGGGCAAAACCACGTTTGTGCAGCATTTAAACGGCTTGTTAAAGCCCAGCGAAGGGCGCGTCCTCATTGATGGCGTGGATATCACCAAGAAGGGCGTAAGCCTGCTGGACGTGCGCAAGAAAGTCGGGCTGGTGTTCCAGTACCCTGAATATCAGCTGTTTGAGGAAAGCGTCGCCAAGGACATCGCCTTTGGGCCTAAGAACATGGGACTCACCAAGCCGGAGATTGACGAGCGCGTGCGCTGGGCCATCGCGCAGGTTGGGATGGATTACGATGCCGTAGCGGATTGCTCGCCGTTTGAACTCTCCGGCGGCCAGATGCGCCGCGTCGCCATCGCGGGCGTGCTGGCGATGAAGCCTAAAACCCTTATTCTGGATGAACCGACGGCGGGGCTTGACCCGCGCGGCCGACGCGCCATTTTGGACATGATCCGCCGCCTGCATGCCGAAACCGCCATGACGGTGATCATGGTGAGCCACAGCATGGACGATATCGCCCCCCTTGCCACCCGCCTGATTGTGATGAGCAAAGGCGAACTGGCGATGTCCGGCGTGCCGCGCGAGGTGTTTCGCCAGCGGGATATTTTGCGTGCCATCGGCCTTGGCGTGCCGCAGGGCGCGGAGCTGTGCTATCGCCTGCGCGCGGAGGGATACGCCATCCCCGATAGCCTGTATATGCTTGGGGAGGTGCGCGACGCCATCCTAAAGCTTGCGGGTAAGGCAACCATTCCAGACGGAGCCGACGATGCGGCTGTGAAAACCCTCGCTGATACCGTTTCGGTGAATGAATCTGCCGATGCGGAAACCCTGCAAAGCACGGAAGAAACCATCCCCGGCAAGCGAGCGCAGGAGGAAATCGCCAACCCCGACCCCGATGTGCCGGAAGGCACGGCAGCGCCGACGGACGACGGTAAAGTATCCGGCGGTGGTAACCGGACGAACGACGCTCCCGCCAGCGATCACCAATCGACCGACGGCACGGCAAAATCTTCCGCGCGGACGCTTTTGGAAGATACTGCTTTGACGGAAGCCACGCGGACGGTCAGTAGCCCCGCCCCCGAAAAGGAGGCGAACGCCTGATGCTCAAGGATATCACCCTCGGGCAATACATGCCCGGCAATACGTTTGTGCACCGATTGGACCCGCGAACGAAAATTTTGCTGACAACGGTCTACATCGCGCTAATCTTTCTGGTGTCCAGCCCTGTTTGGTATGTGATTCCCGCGATTTATGTCGCGATGGCCGCAAAGATGTCGGGGTTGTCGTTCGGGCAGTTATTAAAATCGGTAAGGCCGCTGAGAATGCTGCTCATCCTCACGTTTGTGCTGAATGTGTTCTTTTCCGGCGGCACCACGGTATGGGTGCGCTGGGGGGTGCTCACCATTTCGCAGGAGGGCGTGCTGCTGGCGGTGCATTTCAGCATGCGGCTGGTGTTCCTCGTGGTGGGCACATCGGTGCTAACGCTGACCACCTCGCCTGTGGCGCTGAGTGACGGCATCGAAATGCTGCTCAAGCCGCTGAAGGTGATCCACTTTCCGGCGCATGAGCTGGCGATGATGATGACCATTGCGCTTCGCTTTATCCCGACGCTGATTGAGGAAACCGATAAGATTATGAAAGCGCAGCAGGCGCGCGGCGCGGATTTTGAAAGCGGCAACCTGATTGCCCGTGCCAAGGCAATGGTGCCGCTGTTGGTGCCGCTGTTTGTGAGCGCGTTCCGCCGGGCGGGGGAACTGGCGATGGCGATGGAAGCGCGCTGCTACCACGGCGGCGAGGGGCGCACGCGGTTGCGCATCCTGCGGTTTACGAGGGAGGATGTGAAGGCAACGCTGGTATCACTGGTTGCGCTGGGACTGGTGATCGCGGCGCGCATGGTAGCCTAAGCAGGGTCAAGGGCAAAGCCCTTGTCAGGTTTCCAAAGGGTGAAACCCTTTGGTGGGTTTGGGCAAAGCCCAAGCCTCCGCACCGCAGTGCTCAACCCGTAAGGGAGCGAACAGCGCCGAAGGCGCTATGAGGCGAACGAAATAGCGGCCAAGTTTTATCAACGCTCATACGCCGTTCTTCCCCCACGGGGGAGGTTGAGCGGAATAATATCCCAAAACCAAACGCTTGATGCCTACCACCCTGTGTGAAAACCGACATCATACGTATTTCCAGCCCTCTAAAACAATCACCTCAAAGGAGGAATACCACCGCCATGCCAGCGGATGAACTTTTCACGCTCGACCCGTCGGCCGACGCGGCGCCTGTTTCCCCCGAAGACGATGATTTCGATACCCCAGCCGACTGGGTAACGCGCGATGGCCTGAACGCGCAACCCGGCTCGCACCGTGTGCTGCTGACCATCAGCTACGACGGCACTGCCTATGCCGGATGGCAGCGGCAGCAAAACGCGATGTCCGTGCAGCAGCGTGTGGAAGAAGCCCTGCTGAAGCTCACAGGCGAACGCATTGTGGTTTTTGCGGCCAGCCGCACCGATGCGGGCGTGCATGCGCTGGGGCAGCGGGTGCATTTCGATACGAAAAGCCGCATCCCCGCCGACCGCTTCCCTTATGCGCTGAACACCTGCCTGCCGTGGGATATCCGCGTGCTGGCGGGCGTGGAGGTGGGCGAATGCTTCCACGCAAGGTTTGACGCGAGGGGAAAACAGTATGCCTACCGTATCCATAACGAGCGGCACGCCAGCGCGCTCTACCGTAACCTGACCGCCCACGAACCCGTGAAACTGGATGTGGAGGCCATGCGCAAGGCCTTGCCGCAGCTCATCGGCACGCATAACTTCGCCGCCTTTCAAGCCAGCGGCGGCACGGCGAAAAGCACCGTGCGCACCATCCACGCCATTGAGCTTGCGCAAACGGGCAATGACCTCACGCTGACCATACGGGGTAACGCATTTTTATACAACATGGTGCGCATTATCGCAGGCACGCTGATCGAAATCGGCAAGGGCAAGCTACCGGCGAGCTGCATCCCTCTTGCGCTGGAAACCGGCGATCGGCTGGTGCTGGGCGTTACCGCCCCCGCGTGCGGGCTGGAGCTGACCGCTGTGTTTTACGACCGATATTAAGCGTAGGTGACGTTGCGTAAAAGGGCCTTTGAGCACATGATCCGCCGCCTTCACGGGCTGGCTGTAACGCCATGCCGGAAGCTGTTCCGGAGTGTTTGCGTGCAGGCTTATCCTCGCCGGATGCTCCGCAAAGCAGGAATTTCCCCGACGGTCGGCGAAATTTCCTATGTCAAGCACAAATTTACAAAGCCGCTCATCACGGCTCTTTCGGCATGGATGCCGATTATGGATTAAAGGGGTAAAGCATGGCAAGTGTTGGCGATCTCGCGATTGATTTAGGCACCTCGAACATCCTGATTTATATGAAGGGCAAGGGCATCATCCTGCGTGAACCTACCGTGGTCGCCATCGACCGCGACACGCGCGATGTGCTCGCCTTTGGCGAAGAGGCGCGCCGCATGATCGGCCGCACGCCCAGCAATATTCTGGCGCTGCGCCCCTTGCGCGAGGGCGTGATTTCGGATTACGAGCTGGTCAGCTTTATGCTGAAAGGCTTTGTGCTCAAAGCTATTGGCAAGCACATGTTTGCCCGCCCCCGCGCGATTCTGTCGCTGCCTACGGGCGTTAACGAAATGGAAAAGCGCTCCATCATCTCCACGATGTTTGACGCGGGCATGCGGCGCACCCAGCTTTTGGATCGCACGCTTGCGGCGGCGCTGGGCGCGGGGCTGCCCATTGATGAAGCCTACGGAACCATGGTGGTGGACATCAGCGCGGGCGTGAGCGATATCGCTGTTTTGTCGCTTGGCAAAGTGGTGGTGAGCGATTGCAGCAAAATCGGCGGCGACAAGCTGGACGACGCCATTATCCGCCACCTGCGCCGCAAGCACAACCTGCTGATTGGTGAACGCACGGCGGAGGAGCTGAAAATCAACATCGGCTCGGCCATCCCGCGCAACGATCAGCTTTATATGGAAGTGACCGGCCGCAACCTGATTACCGGCCTGCCCAAGACCATGCGCATCACCAGCGATGACGTGACCGAGGCCATCGACGAGCCGCTTCAGCAGTTGATTGAGAGCATCCACGGCGTGCTGGAACACACCCCGGCGGAACTGGCGGCGGATATTTTTGAGTACGGCATTTTGCTCACGGGCGGCGGCGCGGAGATGTTCGGCCTGTGCGAAGCCATCGCCGATGCGCTGAAAGTGCCCTGCTCCTGTGCCGAAGATCCGCAAACCAATGTGGTGATCGGCTGCGGCAAAGCCATCGAGAATATGCAGGATTTGGGGCAGTTTTTGGATGACAGCAGACGTAGGCTGATGGGGAGATAGAAATAGAGCCTTTTGCTTATTCAGCAAAAGGCTCTTTAGCTTAATCGAGATTGTTGTTCTCCGAATTGTCGGGATTACTGACAGGGGTGGGCACTCCATTAATTACCCTAATATGATAATTTGAGTAATTACCCTGTTTGATTTCCCTAACGAAAGTTTTATCAGACATATTCCTGCCTGTATGGTTGTCGCGGAATCCGATATTGCGACCAGTTGAGCTTTCATGAGTTGTACTAACACGTTTCATAGGCATACGCTCATCTCCTTTGATGAACAAAGGAAAGCGGCGACCTCGCTTTCCCGCAAGGTCATTAGTTACATATCTACCAAGAAAACGAATAATCCGTTTGGCGCGTGGATTACCTTACCATTACGATGAATGGTTGGAGTGAATACATACCGCTTCCCCAACGGTGGGGGATCATAAATCTTATTCATCCGATTAGCTCCTTTCAAGAGAAATCTCTCTTGAAAGGATACCGATTTTGTGGTAGACTCAATTTGTTCGATGAGCTGGTCAACAACCACTTATCAGTACCTTCCAAGAGAGACGCTAGAAGTGTTCAAGACTTTTAGCGTCTTATTTATGTTAAGCGAAATATCGCATAACACCATCTTAAACCGCCTTGGCATCATTAAAGTCAAAGATTATCGCTGCTCCCATATCTTCGGAAGCCTCGATAAAGCGTCCTTCTACCTTGTAACCGCTCGTGTTTTCTACGTCCCATCCCGTTAGATTTCGGATTGTGTTGGTGAGGTCACGAGAGTTCCAACGCAATCCCTCGGCTTTCCCGTCCTTGCAAAAGTCTACTTTTGCTGCTTCGTTTTCACCGCACACTTGGATCGCCATGCGCTTTCCCTGTCGGTCGAAGAGGATTTTAACATGAGCTGCACAGTTAAGCTTTTGTACAACAGGCTTACTGATACCAATGCCATTTTTTGTGTATGTGATTGTTGGTGCTCCATATGCCAAGATAAACGTAGAGAATCCTTCGAGTTCGTTCATATAGCGATCCCTCCTCTTCGCTTCTCATTTTATCATTCCGCAAAGTAAATTGCAATACAATTCTTCCTACATTCGGTAGCGTTTTTGTGTTTGTTATAATCTTCGGTGCTGTCTTTTAAATTTACTCGGTAAGTCAATTTCAACAAGTTGGAGTTTCGCTTTTATCTAGCAAACTTTCGCGTTTATTGTTTTTTGGCTTTCCTATTCTGTTTCAATTTTCGCTTTTGTATCTATCTCGATGCATATCTTTAAGTTTTCAGATCCTTCAAAGTTGCTCGCCTTGGTGGTCTGGTTTTTAATTTCTCCTCGTCTTAACCTCGTCCCGTTGCATTGTTTCAATAACAGGATAACTTACACTAGTTTCGCATTCATAAGTACTTCACACTTATAAATGCTAGTGAAGCGGTGCTCCACTTATAAAGCAGTAAGATATTAAGCATATTATATAGGATGTCTTATATAGAAATTGCAATACAGCACATGCTCTTATTCCCCACCTCGTTCTCCCGCACCATCTCCCGCCACAACTGAACCAGCCTCTTTTGCCCAATCAACTCCCGAAAGGTGACTGTCTTTTCCTTGCCCTGCGCGCGTAGCGCGGCCAGTTGGGCGGGGATATCTTGTATTTGCTACAAAAACATTTCGTGCATGTTTTCACAGGCGGCCAGACGATCGATGGCCTTGCCGTATAAGCCGTCCGCGCATGTTTCCACGCGGGAAGCATCTAGCGTATAGCGGGGTTCGCCGGGTTGCTTACGGGTCATTCTTGGCATGAAGGGACCTCCTCTGTGGCCTTGGGAGCTTGCCTATTTATTTCACGCTCAACTACTCATACACGGGAACAGGCGCGGTTGAGTCGCTTATTCCTAGTGCTTTTCAAAACAGATCGCCTCCGGCCTGCCGATGTACGGCCCGTAGGCTTCCGTTTCGCGCCAGCCTGCACGCAGGTAAAAGGCTACGGCGCTGGTGTTTACCCGCCGCGTTTCGCACACCAGGCGAGTATAGCCCGATTTTGCAGCCAACATTTCCAGCTCAAGCAGTAGCGGCAAGCCCGTGCCGCGTTCGCGGGCGTACACGCGCTTCACCTCGGCTGTGCCGCAATCCAGTGGGCGAAAGCCGCCGCAGGCTACGGGGGCATCATCGCGATAGGCTACCAAAAAGGCCGCGCCGGGTTCGCGCACATCCTCCGCGTGGAAGGAAGCGTGGCCGTCACAGCCGGTGATGCGGGCAAGCGCATCATTCAGTTCGGTGAGCAGTGCCACCGCGTCAGGATGCTCGGGGTCACGGGGCACAATGCGCAAGGGGTCTGGCATAGGCACATCCTTTCCGAAGGCGGGAATGCGGGAGAGACGGAGAGAAGCGGAGGAACCGATGCGTGCATGCGGAACATGATTCCGCTCGCCTCATAGCCGCTTCGTGGCTGTTTGCTCGCTGGCGGGTTTACGCTGCGGCGTGTGGGTGGGGCGTTGCCCCACACCCTGGCAGGGGTTTCACCCCCTGCACCCTGACAAGGGTTTTCACCCTTGACCTATCTTTGGCTAAATTACAATCGGCTTAATTGATCCAGCGACAGCTCAAAGCTCGGGATAAACTCTGCCATAAACTCCGCTACCTCCGGCAAAGCATTCTCACGAATCGTATCCAATATCCCCTGCTTCGCCTGGTCAAACTCCCGATTGCCAAGGTTCTGCTCCTCAATGCATTTCGTATACGCGCAAATGCGGTCGGCAGCCTTCACCAGCTTCCACTCGTAGGTGGTTTCATCCGGACGCAGATAGTCGTGATACGCCGCGCGCAGATCGTCGGGCAGCATCGAAAGCAGTTGCTCGCTTGCCATGGCTTCGATGCTCTTGTACGCAGTCTTGATATCAGGGTTTTTATACTTTACCGGCGTGGGTAGATCGCCGGTGATCACCTCGCCCACATCATGATACAGCGCCAGCGACAGTACCCGCTCGGGATTCACGTCGTGGCCGTAGCGCTCTCGGGCAAGGATCGCCAGCCCATGGGCGATGACCGCGCACTGCATGCTGTGCTCCATATCGTTTTCCGGCACGGTATTGCGCATCAGCCCCCATCGGCGGATGAGCTTCAAACGGTTCAGATAGGCGAAAAACGGGTTCATGCGTTAGCCTCCTTCACGGCGTATGATACGACGCAGACAGTCGGTGCGAATGCGATTGATCGGTTTTGGCAAAGGCGGAATCCGTTGTGCGGGAAATGAGGGGGAGAACCGCCCTGCGGCATCGCGCTTCAGCGGCAGGCCAATCGGAGCGGGGCCCTGCGGCTACTCGTCCTCATCCTGCGGCGCTTGCAGGATCAATGCAGGCATCTCAGCCGCGTCCTCCACCAGAAAGCGGGGGTGAAGGGCAGCCAGCGCTTCCTTATCGCGGAAACCCCAGCTCACCAGCATGCAATCCATGCCGCTGTTGGTGGCGGTTTGCAGATCAACATCGCTATCGCCCACAAAAAGTGTGCGTTCGGGAATGGCCCCGATGGCTTCCAGCGCCAGCAGCGGCATATCCGGCGCAGGTTTACGGGGAACGCCATCGCGCCCGCCAATGGCGGCGGATACAAGGCTCCCGAAATAATCACGCGCGAGCGCTTTCACAGCTTCATCGTTTTTGTTGGATACGATTGCCAGCTTGATACCGGCCTCATCCAGCGCGGTCATCGCATCCACCACGCCCTCGTAGGGATGGGTGCGCACGTTGCAATGCTCGGTGTAATAGCGTTTGAACTCGATCAGCGCCGCCTCCATGTTCGGGTCGGCCGCGCCGCCCGGCAGCACGCGCTCGATCAGCTTGCGGATGCCGTTGCCCACAAAGGCGCGCACTTCATCAAGCTCGCGCACGGGGTAGCCAAAGGAACGCAGCGTGTGGTTAACCGCGTCGGTCAAATCGTCCAGTGTGTTGAGTAGCGTTCCATCCAGGTCGAACAGCACCGCGTCATATTGTACCATTGGTTTGTGCGGGCTCGTCCCTTTCGGCGAGCCGCGCCTCCTTTCGTTTCAGGTCCTGAAGAACACGGAGGGTCAGGGGTACGGTCATCAGCAGTGAGCAGAAATCGGACACGGGCTGTGCCAGCTGTACACCCAGTAGCCCAAGCAGCGACGGCAACAGCAGCACCGCGGGAATAAAGAACAACCCCTGCCGCGATATTGCCACCAGCGAAGCTTCGCGGGCGAGACCCATGGTCTGGAGCATCATATTGCTTAAAATCAGAAAGCCGTTGAACGGCAACATCACGGTTTGCAGCCGAAGCGACAGCGCGCCGATACGGGTGACCTCGGCATTGCCCTTCAAAAACAACTCCACAATGCTTGGCGCAAACAGCATGCCCACAAATGATGCGGTTAGCAGCACACCGGTGGAGAGCTTGGCGGAAAACCAGAACGCTCCGCGCACGCGATCATACCGTTTCGCGCCGTAGTTAAAGCCGCAAATCGGTTGAAAACCCTGCCCGAAGCCAATGACCGCCGATACGGCAAACTGCATGATCCGCGTGACGATGCTCATGGCCGCGATGGCCGTATCACCAAAGCCGCCCGCCGCGAAGTTGAGGATAATGGTCGCAACACTTGCCAGCCCCTGACGCAGCAGCGACGGGATGCCGCCGCGCAGAATCTCCTTATACATAGCCAGGGTCGGCGTAAATTGATTGAACCGGATGCGGATGTTGCCGCCCTGACGGGTGCCCAGCAGCAACAGCACAAAACTTACAAACTGGCTGATGATGGTTGCCAGCGCCGCGCCGCCCACGCCCATGCCGAATGTGAAAATAAACAGCGGATCCAGCCCCACGTTGAGCACAGCGCCCGCTACCACGCCGAACATCGCAAAAAACGCGTTGCCCTGAAAGCGAAGCTGATTGTTGAGCACAAGGCTTGCCACCAGCCATGGGGAGCCAAGCAGGATATAGAATGCGTAATCCGCCGCGAACGGTGCGATGGTTTCGGTGGAGCCAAGCATACGCACCAGCGGATGCAGCAGTGCAACGCCCAATACGGCGATCACCCCTCCGCTGAGAAGCGCGGAAAAGAACCCGGTGGCAGACATGCGCCTTGCGTTATCGTGATCCTGCGCGCCAAGCGCGCGGGAGATATAATTGCCTGAACCATGTCCGAACATGAAGCCAACGGCTTGCAAAATGGCCATCAGCGGAAAACACACGCCTACGGCAGCCGTGGCGCTGGGGTTGCCCATGAGGCCGACAAAATAGGTGTCCGCCATATTATACAGCGCGGAGATGAGCATGCTCACAATGGTTGGCGCCGAAAGGGTCAGCACCAGACTTGGAATAGGCGTTTCCGTCATGCGCTTGAGCTTCGCCTCCGGAGTTTGCTCGCGGGTCATAGTACCTCCTCATCAATCGGCAAAAGTGCCGCCGAATCAGTTGTAACACAGCGGCGGCGGAAAATCAAGGGTACGTCGCAAAACGAAGGCGCGAAATCCTTTTGGCAGCTAAAGTTTTTCAACAAAACGCTGGACAAACAATACCCCTTTTGTTATAATGTTTTTCGCTGACGCGCCAATATAGCTCAGTTGGTAGAGCAGCGGTTTCGTAAACCGCAGGTCAAGGGTTCGAGTCCCTTTATTGGCTCCAGCCTTTTTGCACAGCGTCGAGGTGTAGCGCAGTTTGGTAGCGCGTTTGGTTCGGGACCAAAAGGTCGCAGGTTCAAATCCTGTCACCTCGACCACAAAAACCCTTATAAATCGGCAGTTTGCGAAAAGGCAAACTGCCGATTTTGGCGTAGAAGGACAAATTGGGGAAAATATTGGGGAAAAGTGGGGAAAAACACAGATCAAAAGGCGGCCGCTGGATGCGGTCGCCTTTAATTATTTGCCCTGCTGCGTTACAGCGTTTCCAAAAAAATCGCGACATTGAGAAAACCGTGTTGCCCGCTGCCTTATTAGCTGCGTTGCTGATCTGTCTATGGTTTTCGGGCTGGGCTGTACGTGATGGTTGGGTGCAGGGATTGCAGGCGACCAAGATCTGCGGATGTGGTTTGCTGGGCGCTGAACAGTTGCTGCATGACTTCGGCGGCGGCGAGATCGCGCTTGCGGAGGGCGTGGGCGTATTCGCGCAGGGTAGTTTCAGCATCGCTGTGTCCAAGTCGGGAGGCGACGGCGACGGCATCCACATTGCTGGCCAGTAGGAGCGATGCGTGCGTATGGCGCAGATCATGAAAGCGCACGCCCGGGAACCCATTATTATCCGCGAACTTGCGCCACTGCTTACTGGGAGTATCGTGGTGAAGTGGGGAACCGTCCCAGCTGCAGACGATGGTTCCATCACCACGCCATCGATCGCCCAGTAGGGAGGCCACTTCCTCATGGTATTTTTGGGTTTCGTTCAGGAGCACCAGCAGGGCGATGGGCAGCGAGATCATGCGGTTGCTTTCTTCGGTTTTTGTGTCACCGATAAAGCTGCCTTCCTCGGGGGTGTACTTGCGGGCGCGGGAAATATCAATCGTGCCTTTGGTGAAGTCGACATCCTCGAAGCGCAAGCCTCCGACTTCACCCAGGCGAAGGCCGCAGGTGAGGGCGAGCAGAACGGCTGAACGGAAGGACATATCTTCCTCGTTAGCAAGCGAACGAAGCAATTGAACGGCCTGATCATCATCCAGAAAGTTCATCTTCTTGCGTTTGAAGTGAGGGCGAGTGACTTTATCCATTGGGTTAGCCTCAAGCTTATCCCAGCGTACAGCCTGCTTGAATAAGCCGCTCAAGCAATTGTAGTAATGCAGAACGGTGCGGTCACTGAGGGTTTCAGGGGCGGCCTGCTGCTGCATTGCGTAGCGGTCAACCTCTTCCTTGGTGGGTTTGCGTTTGCGCTGATCCGGCGGCAACGTGGTGCCACGCTTGGGGGCATTGTGCAGGCTATTGATAAAGCGTTCCAACATGAGCGGGGTGAGCTTGTGCAAGGGGACGTCGCCCAGCTCCGGAAGGATGCGGCGCTCCAACAGATGGGTGATGGTGTGAATGTAGCTGGGTGAACAGTTCGGGCGCAGGTACTCCTTGATGTAGACATCGGTGAATGTGGCGAGGGTTTCCTCCTGCCGGGCTTGCAGCGCGCCGGTTTCGGCATCCAGTTCCATGCGCGCGGCTTCCATCTCCACACGTTTTCGCATAGCGGTTTCAGATGTGCCGACAGGAAACTTGATGGGGCTACGAACCCAGTCAAACGTGCCATCCGGCTGCTTGACCTTTACACCGATACGCCAGCTGAACGCGCCGCGCTTTTCGATGGTCGCCATATATTTCATCCTCCAAAATAGTTGAGGGGGGTTATGCAAACCTATGTGTTTTAATGTTACAAGCGAAAAAACGCAGTACAAACCATTGAAAAATAAAGGTTTGTTTTGTAGCAGACTTTTCGAAATTGAATGTTACTGGTGGGGTCGGCTATGTGTAACAGTCGTAAATTATCCTTTTTGATTGGTCATGAAGGCGGTGACAATTTCATTAGCCTGCAGGCAGCAGGCCCCCAAGGCGTTGGCCTGATTGAGCAGTACGATGATATCCTTTTCCGCAGCAGCTGAAAGCACCCCGCTCATGGCGGCCAGTACACTTTTGAAGCATTGCATAGGCGCGGCGCCCGCAGGTGCGCCAGCAGCATAGTAAGCAAGAAACTGACGGGCAAGCGCGATTACATCGTTTGCGGAAAAGCTGTCAGAGTCGGCTGCAAAAAGGGAATTAAAAACCTTGTGAGAGTCTGGGTTAGATACTTGAGGGGAATTTGAAAATCCAAGCATATAGTCCGCTGAAACACCAAAATACTTGCATATATCAATCAACAGGGGAACAGGTATTTCTTGCCCATTTTCCAGATATGAAAGCTTTGCTTGCGAAATCTTTAGCGCTTTTGCTAGATCGTGTTGGGTAAGGTCATGATCAGTGCGAAGATCACGGATCTTTTTACTAATAGAATCCATCTTACCACTTCCTTTATCTGTTTATCATATTATACAATCCCTTGATATTTCATCGACGAATCTATCAAGAAATCATATTTATTTGCGAAGAAGTATTTACAAATCCGATTAGCTGATATATACTAACGTCAATATCGGGAATAATGATATTCGAACTAGCCAATAAACACCACTGGTCTTGCAGCAATTTGGCATACATAACCCAGGTAGCTTTAATGTTAATTTGTATAGAAACCATACAAACGCCCATATGATGCGCAGCAGAAGAAAGGACGGGGTACCAATGAGCGGGACACGAAATAAAATTAGCGACCTTAACAACCATCTTTTTGAACAGCTAGAGCGGCTCAACGAAGAAGACCTCACCGGCGATAAGCTAAAAGAGGAAATCGCCCGCGCACGCGCGATCACTGGAGTGGCATCGCAAATCGTGGCCAACGGACAGCTGGTGCTCAAGGCTACCATTGCCAAAAACGAGTACCTGAGCCGCGGGGAGAAGCTTCCGCCCTTGTTGGAGGAATGATTATGGAAATTCACCGGTACACAGAGCAGGAAATCGCGTTTATCCGAAGGGAGTTGCCCGGGAGAAGCCACCGCGCGTTCACAGATCTTTTCAACAACAGTTTCGGGTTGGCGCTTTCTGTATCACAGATTACCGCAGCAGCGAAGAACCGCAAGATCAATAATGGGCTTGATGGACGAATTAAGCCTGGCAACGTTCCGCCGAACAAAGGCAAGAAAGGCGTTACCTACCCGGGCATGGAGGCAACACAGTTCCAGCGCGGGCAGCAGCCCCACAACTATATGCCGGTGGGTAGTGAGCGCGTGAACACTTATGGATACACGGATATCAAGATCGCCGACCCACACACATGGAAAGGCAAGCACGTTTTGATGTGGGAGGCAGTACACGGTCCCGTGCCCAAGGGCCATAAGCTGGTTTTTGGCGATGGCAACAAGCGCAACATAACCCTAGAAAATATCCTGTTAGTGACTAACGCCGAAATGGCTGTGCTCAACAAGTTTAAGCTATACGGTGGAAGTGTGGAACTGACACAAACCGGGGTACATATCGCCCGCCTGCTAATGGAGATCCGCGCAAAACAATGGAAGAGAAAACGTGAGAGGAGAGCCGATGCTCATGTATGAGCCTAGAATCATCTTCGATAACACGCCCTATGTGCAGGTGGCACATTCCCGAAAGGTCGCACTGAAATGCTACGCCTGCGGGCGCACGGTGGTGATGAACGCGAAATTCTGCGATGGACGCAGCTGCCCCCTGTGTGGGGGTGCGGTGACGCCAATCGGGTATGTTGCCCCGCTGCACCGTGATTATGATGGAGAACCTGGATGCTTGGCTGCCCTCGCAGCAGAGGAGGCGCACCATGATTGATTTATTGCTTTGGAGCATTGGCCGCTGCTTTAGGGAACGCCGGGCGACACGGCGCATGATGCACGGTTATTGCCGCCCATGGACGGGCAGAATGGCGCTAGTAATGGCGCTGCTGCTGGCCAGTGTAGCGCTTTGGGTGGTTGCTTTCCCCCCTGCGTTGGCGGAATCGGGTGATGAATATACCGTAAACACAGCAGGAGACACCTTGAACATCCGCGACCACCCGTGGGTAGGTGCAGATGTAATCGGGAAGCTTTGGCCAGGGGACACGGTGACGCTGATCTCAGAGAACGGCGGATGGTCGCTGGTGACAGCCAGCATCGAAGCCGGGCAGGGGTACGTGAAAAGTGATTACCTGACTCTTGCCACGACGGACAGGCCGCTGGGCACCTACCAAAACGCCAGCGGCGGCCGGGTGCGGGTGCGCACTGAGCCGGGCGGCGACCGGGTGCGGTGGCTGGAGGACGGGGATACCGTGGAGGTAACGCGGTGGACAAATGACGGCGGAGAACGGTGGGGGTATGTCGGCGACGGGTACGTGCTGGGAAGTTGTTTGGAGGAGGCGAGCTAATGACCCCGAAAGAGTTTATTCAACGGCAGGGGTTGCCGTATGAAGCCAAAGTAGCTCACGCGGAGGTCAAGGCCCGCGAGTTTTACAGCCGGGTTGAAAATTGCCACGTTTCTGTCGGTGGGCTGGATAGCATAACGTTGTTGCTATTTCTTCGGAAGATCGGTATTGATGTCCCTGCCATATCGGTGAGCTGCTTAGAAGATGTGAGCATCCAGCGGATACACAAACAGCTTGGGGTGGAACCGTTGAGGCCGTACAAGACACAGGAAGCTGTGATCCGTGAATTTGGTTACCCAGTGTTGAGTAAGCAGACTGCGGGAAAGATTGAGCTCCTCCAAAACCCAACAGGGAAAAACGCAACGGTGCGCCATGCGATCATGACCGGTGACACCGGGAAGCAGGGCGGCTTCCGCACGGGAACCCGCATGAGAATGTCTCAAAAATGGCTGGATAAATTCGCGGGATCCGAAAACGCGAATTATGGAACGGCTTATGAAACGGCCCCTTTCAAGGTATCGGCAAAATGCTGCTATTACATGAAGGAGAAACCCTGTGATGATTGGGCGCGTGCCCACAAGAGTAGCCCATTTTTGGGGTTGATGGCGAGCGAACACGGACAACGTGAAAAGGCGCTGATGGCGCATGGATGCAATTATTACGGGAAAACCGTTACGCGAAGCGCTCCATTTGCGATTTTCCAACGGCAGGATATTTTGCAGCTGGCCATCGATCTGAACGTGCCGATACCTGCGATTTACGGTGAGATCGTGCGGGATTCCGACGGAACGCTGCGCACCACCAGGGCACAACGCACGGGCTGTTACTTGTGCGGGTTTGGCATTCACTTGGAAAAGCGCCCTCACCGATTTGACAGGATGAGGCAGGATAACCCCAAACTATGGGAGCACTGCATGTATGACGTTGGCTGGGGCGCTGTGCTTGATTACATCGGTGTTGGATGGCGATACGTGGACGGGGGTGAGTTGCAGTGAGTTACTACCGTGAATGCCCCAACTGCGGGGCACACTTGGATCCGGGCGAAGCGTGCGACTGTGAGAAAACGCTTGCTACGAAAGACAGGCAGCCACACACCATGAAAGTCAATCGGCACAATACGACCGACCTTTTCAACAAATCGCTTCCGGCTGCACGCGCGGTCGGCAATGCGCCGGATGGTGGGGAAAGCGCAAAGGAGGGGCAGAGCGATGCAGACAGGAATTGACCTTGCACGGGAGCCCGATCGGACTGTGTGCATACCGATCCTGATTGATGGGGTGGAAGGTATTCCGCTGCGCTCCTGTATAAGCTGCGTGTGGTTTACAAGTAACATGGAAGAGTGCGACGACCCAAACGGCGGGACGCGATGCAAGTGCTTTGCCCCAAGTTCCGAAGCGATGGAACAGGCGCGGGTTCTTGTGGGCAAGTTGCAAATGGCCTACTGGTTGCACCTGAGCGGCCGCCCGGGCAAGCGGCTTCCATGGCTGGAAACCGCCATCAATGAACTATGCCAGTTTATCGAAAACCGGAGGCCGTGAGGATGGACAAGAACAACATTTACCTGCGGGCGCGTCGGGAAGCGGCGGCCCGCGACCCTCTGTTTTCCAGCCGGGAGCGCGTGGCAGAGATGGTTTACTGTTGCGCCTATACGCTGGGTGACTACGAAAACGGATCCATCGTGCCGCCCTGCCATGTGGTGCAGCAGATGATCGAAGTATACTGTACGCCCTGGCTGCGCGCGGCGCACATCCGCGCCAACTGCCCGATCCTGACGGAGCAGTACCGCGAAAGCGATGGAGAAGGTACGTTAGAACGCTCTGCGCTGGGATGGGCGCTGACCTTCCCCGGGGTGCACGACATTGCCCTGCAGTTTGCGGCTGTCGCTCGAGACGGGAAGGTGGGGCCGGATGAAGAAAAACTGTGTGCGAAGATTCGCGCTAAAGCGGTAGAGATCCGCGCCATGATGCAGGAGAGCATCGACGCGCTGGACAGAGCCATGGGAAAGGGGGCAGGAAAGCCATGAAATTGGCAACCACAAACGAGGCTGCGGTAGCGCTGGGGATATCCGCACAGCTGATCCGCAGCGGAATCAAAACAGGACGCTTTCCCTGCCTACACTTGGGCAGCCGCATGATGGTTGACTTGGATCAACTGCGGGATATTGTCGCCAAAGAGCACGAGGCGCAGGGCATCAGCATTGAGGAGGTCAGCGAGTTGACCGGGCTTCGGGTTACCAGCGTGCGCCGCGGGGTGCGCGCCGGATGGATCCCCGCGCAGATGTTTGGTGGAAAATACTTGTTTCAGCCGGAGGAAGTGCTCTCCGCCATCAAAGAGCGCATGAGCAATGGAACGAAAAGGTAAAGGGAGGCGCGAGCCATGGAATTACAGGAGTTCCTGGCGCTCTTACACGTAGAGAGCGGGCCGAACGCTTCCGGGGAATACATGTGCCGCTGCCCCGCCCATGACGACAGCACCGCCAGTTTGTGTGTAACCGAAGGCCCCATGGAGCGCGGGAAGAGCGCCGGGGTGTGGGCAATCAAAATTTGCTGCCAAGCCGGATGTGATAATGCGGAGATCATGCGCAGGCTGAACGTTAAGCCCAAAGACCTTTATCCGGCCAGCCATGCCGACCCGAAGAAACAGCCCTCCCTTGACCAGCGCATACGCAAGGGCAAGGAGCTTCCCCCGCCCCAGCGCAAAAAAAAGGATCTTGGGAAGCTGACTACCGTGTACCACTACACGGACGAAGCGGGCAATCCGCTTTTTGAGGTTTGCCGGTACGAGCATGAGGAGGACGGCGAAACCAAAAAGACCTTCCTACAGCGGGTGCATGACCCCCATAACATCGAAGCCAAATATGACGGATACGTGTACAAGGCCGACCATGTGCGCCACCCGCTGTACCGCCTTCCGGAAGTGCTGGAGGCCATTCGCGCAGGGAAGCCTGTGTACCTGGTGGAGGGGGAAAAGGACGCGGATAACCTGGCCGCGCTGGGCTTTGCCGCCACAACTAACCCAGGCGGTGCGAGCAAGAAGGGACTGGCCATTAAGTGGCAGTCGGAGCATACCGAAAGCCTGCGTGGCGCGGACGTGATCATCCTGCCCGATATCGACGAAACGGGTACCTACGACCGGCGCAAGGTTGCTCGTCTACTGTTACCGGGCTGCAAGAGCGTGAAACTGCTCAACCTGACGCAGAGCGGCATCCCGCTTCCCGAGAAGGGAGATATCACCGACCTGTTCAAGATCGCCAAGAAAGCGCGGGGGCTGGAAATTCTCAAAAAATTGGAAGCGGATACGCCGACCCTGACCCTTGCGATGCTTGATGAACTGGAAAAGGCGCAGGCTCCGGAGGGCGAAGCGCCTGCCGAGAACGACCCGGAGCGCGAAAAAGCCACCGAACGCATGAACAGCATACCCGGCTACTGCGTGGAGGATGGTTGCATCTGCAAATGGGAAAGCGAGGAGAACCATCGCAGGCTGTGCGCCTTTCTGGCGGTGCCGGTGGCGGAGATCACCCGCGATGACGGTCTGAATGTGGAAACGGTGACCCTAATTGACGGGTGGACCCGCGACGGGGCGCGGATGCCGCAGGTGCGCGTGAACAGCAAGGTATTTGACCGCATGGGCTGGGTGATGGACAACTGGGGGCTTCGCGGGAACATCCTGCCCGGGAGCACGGTAAAAGACAACCTTCGCTACGCCATCGCCGCCGCCGGTGAAAAGGGCGTGAAGCGGTACACGGAATACAACCATACAGGATGGCGCAAGATTGGCGGGCGCTGGGCATACCTGTACCAGGGCGGCGCCATCGGCAACGACAACGTGAACGTGGAGCTGGGCAGCGGGTTGCAGGCGTACCGGCTAGATGGAAACGGCGAACCGGGATTTGCGGCTATCGACCGATCCAGCGCCATCATGGCTAGTTTTAGCCTGGTGATGAACCTGGGCGCACGGCACCTGATGGTGCCCCTTCTGGCTACCGCCTACCTGGCCCCACTCAAGGAAGCCATGGACACGGCGAGTTGCAGCCCGAACTTCAGCCTATTTCTGGTGGGCGAAAGCGGATGCGGCAAGAGCACCGCCTCGGCGCTGGCACTTTCCCATTTCGGGAGCTTTACCGCCAACAGCCTGCCCGCCAGCTTTAATGATACGGCCAACTACATACAGAAAAAAGCCTTTCTGCTCAAGGATGTGCCCATTGTGGTGGATGACTACCACCCGACCAGCAGCATTCAGGAGCGCCGGAGGATGGAAGCCACCGCGCAGAGCCTGAGCCGGACCTTCGGCGACAACGCCACCCGCAAGCGCATGAACAGCGATACCAGCCTGCGCGAGGACACGCCGCCACGGTGCATCAGCATCATCAGCGGCGAGAGCACGCCCAACGTGGGCGAAAGCGGCGTGGCACGCTTCTTCCTGATCAATGTGGAAAAGGGGGACGTGCCCATGGACGACGCACTGACCGCTGCGCAGGAATGTGCCCGCAAGGGCTACCTGGCCAAGGCCATGCGTGGGTACATCGAATGGTTGCTGCCCCAGATGGACGCACTGCCCGACAAGCTGCTGGAACGTTTTCAAGCCCTGCGCAGCAAGGCGCAAAAGGAAGCTAGCAAGAGCGCCCACAACCGCGCTCCGGGCACCATTGCCTGCCTGATGTTGGGATATGAAATGATGCTTACGTACATGACCGAAGCAGGGGAGTTACCCCCAGAACTGGCCGAAAAGGAGCGCAAGGCAGCCTGGAGCACGCTGCTTGCCAACAGCACGCAGCAAGCGGAAGAAAGCGCCGAGGAGCGCCCGGGGCGCGCCTTCCTGCGGACGCTGGGTGAAATGCTGGTGGCTAAGATCGCGGCGGTGCGCGATTTGACTGACGGTACCCAAACCAGTGACCCGGCGCGCGGCATGGTGGGCTGGATGGACAGCCAATATTATTACATCATGCCAGAAATGGCATTTACGCTGGTGAGCGAGCAGGTGCGCAAGCAAGGTATTGAGTTGCAGCTGCCCCAGCGTAGCCTGTACCGGCAGATGCGCAGCGACGGGTTCATTACCCCGCCAGCCACCAGCAAGACCTACAGTTACCTGAAGCGCGTGCGAAGCGACAAACCTGCCGAACGGGTGCTGTGGATCCCGCGCAAGCTGCTGGACGGCGGGGAGCCTGCCGAGGAGCAGATCAAAATTGAAAGCCTCCCCAACGGCCATACAGTGGTCGATGGGGAAGAAATACCATTTTAGGAGGATGTTTGTATGGAGCTTAAGTTGGGCAAGGGGGTTTACGAAAAAAGGGACATCGCTGATCGCCGGTTTGAGATTGTGAACAGCGGCACAGCTCAGCTGACTATCGAGGAGGCAACCGTTTTGTTACTGTGGGCGGTAGACGGCGATAAGATCAAGGTCATGTTACACGGCAGCATCAACGAAAATGTGATCTACGCCATGCTGTGCACGTTTGGGAAAAACTACCCCGACATGGTGCGACAGGCGACGATCCGGTACCTTGCGGAGTGTATGTGTATTTTCCCATCCGGCGAATCTGTGGCCGAAAAGGCCGAAACTGCTGATCCGGTTTCCGACAGGTTTAGCCAAGTTCCCAGCTTGAAAGGGGGCGATGGAGAATGCAAGAGTTGAGCGCGTCGGGTCTTGGAACAGAGCTGCGACGCATCGAAGTGCGCATTTCCACCCACTTCCAACACGCGGCGGATGAACTACTAGGCGTTGGGCTGTGCCTGATTGAAGCCAAGGAGCGCGAGCTGGTGCCCCACGGGCAGTGGGAAGAATGGGTGCGGCAGCATACCGGCATGAGCGAGCGCACCGCCCAGCGGCTGATGGCCACGGCGCGGGAGGTGCCCGAGGGTAGCGTGCTGGCGACGCTACCCATCAGCCAGGTGCAGGCGATCCTCGCCCTTCCGGAGCCGGAACGAGAGGCCATGGCGCAACAGGCCAAGGATGACGGGCTGAGTGTGCGGAAGCTGCAGGAAGCGATTGAAGCCAAGCAGGAGGCCGATCGGCGCGCGGACAGCCTGCAAAAAGCCATTGACGCCCGTGATGCCCACTACAGTAAAACACAGGAAGAGCTTGCAAAGAGGCTTAAAGCAGCGGAAACGCGAGCGGATGCCGAAGCGGAAGATCGGCTCAACGCTGACCAGCGTGCCAATGACCGGTGGCGTTTGACGATTAAAAATCTGCGCGATGACCTGGAAGAGGCGCGGAAAGCGGCCCCTGACGAGGGGATTGCCCCCGAAGCCCAGGCAAACATAGTTTTGCTGGAGGGAAAGCTTGATGCCGCACAGCGTGCTATGAAGGAACAGGAAGCCCGACTGATGGAGCAGTCCGATAAGCGGCAGGAAGCCCAGAATGCGCTGATTTCGCTTCGCAGGCAGATCGCCCGCGGGGACGTGACTGGGGAACCCACGGAAGGGCTTACGCTGGAAGGGTTGGCTGAGGCAACACGCTCCTTCCTGGGCAAGGTGGGCACGGTGCCTCACATGGGGCGCACATTGGCCTCCCTGCGGCGGGAGAGCCGGGATGGGTGGGAACAGTACATCGATATGGTGGGCGCCTGGGTGGAGGGCTCACGCGAGGCCATGAAGGCCGTGGAAGGAGTGGTTGACCTTGACTAGTAAAGAGATGATACCGCAGCCGAAACCGGACGGCGAACTGGTTGATCTACGGGAGCTTGGTGCCATGATGGGACAGATGGTTGAACTGATGCGCGGCGTGGCCGAAAGCCAGCGGATGATCAACGCCCGGGTAGAGAAGTTAGAAAAACAAAACGCGCTGGCTATACGTGTGACGGCCTCGCAGGCGCGGGAGATCGGAAACGAGATCCAGCATCGTGCGGAGGTTATCTGCGCGGTGCAAGGGTTTGACCAAATTATGAAGCAGCATCCTTCTGTTTACTTTTACGCGTGCCGGGAACCGATTGCCCGCGCCATACGCAAGGCCGTGAAGTTGGCTGCCGGAGTGAACAGCCTGCGGGAGCTGCCCAAGTGCGAGTATAGCGTGGTGCTGGAACAGATTGCACTGTGGGAAGATTACCGGGTGATCACCGCCGTAAAAGAGCGCGACGGCATGGCGGAATATCTCCAAAAATGATGTACACCTGCGAACATTGTTTCCACCGGCTATGGTGCGGGACACACCGATCGGGTGGGTGGTGCGCGAACTGGAAGGCTGGACGGTATATGCTTAAGCGGAAAAAGGAGGCTTGAAAGGGTGAAAAAAATCCTCAAAAAGCTACTGCTGAGAGTTCGCCTGATGCGAATTGAGCACGCAGTGCATGTAAGGCTGGGTCCGTTCCTGCGCGATATCGTGATGTGCCCAGATCGCCCATACCTTTATGGTATGGAACGTCGAAGCGGAAAAACGCTTACTGCATGCATGTGGATTCTACTGCACAGGCGTGTGTCCATGAAAGGCTGTTGCCCGGCCGTTGAAGTCCCGGATCCAGATATTGATATATCGCGCGGTGTGGAGGACTTCACGTATCGAACTCTTTGTGAAATGGCAGCGAAGTGTCGCAAGCATAATATTAAGGTTTGCGATACACCTTACCCAATGCGGTACCCCTACTGGAAGGGATGCCGTTATCGTGGATATGCCGATGAAAGAAGGTAAGTGTAACATGACCAACCAGGAAAAAATTCAAGAACACACAGGACTTGAGATTACCGCAGACATGTTGCGTGCCAAGGCTGCTGAGCAGGGCATGGGTGTCATCGGCATCCTCAGTTCTGAGAATATGGCGTTTCTTTGGCCTTCCGTGCGGGCGTGGATTGCGACCTGCTACGGGCCAGTGGAAATCGACATGGAGACGGGCGATGACAACTGGAGTCGGTTTCTCGCTGCTGAGTATGTAAGCCTGCCCGACTTGCTATTGCTGCACATGCAGCAATGTGGGGATGCGATGCAGCTAATTGCCAAGGGGAGCAAGGCTTTGGTGGATTCGCTCGTTGAGCTCAAAGCTTTGGAGGTTGAGGCTGTGGAGGCCCACAAGGCAGATGTTTCGGCATTTGTGGCGCGATGCGCGTCAGGGCAGGGCGGGGCAACGACCGCCGAAGAGGAGGCAAGAGAGCTGACGGAGGACCATTCTCATGAATGAAGTGATCCTGATCGGGAATCTGACACGCGATCCTGAAACCCGGCAGACAAAGAACGGTATCCCTTACTGCCGATTTAGCCTTGCGGTGAACCGCCGGAAGCGCGAGGGGCAAAACCAGCCGGAAGCGGACTTCATCCCCATCCTGTGCTGGCGTAACCTGGCAGAGCTTTGCCAGAAGTACCTGGCCAAGGGGCGTAAGTGCAGTGTGGTGGGGCGGCTGGAAGTGCATACCTACGAGGACCAGGAGGGCACGAAACGAACCGCCTTTGAGGTGGTGGCGGATAAAGTGGATTTTCTTGGCAGCAAAAAACAGGACGAACCTGCCGCCGAGCAGGCGACGCAGAGCAGCGACGGGTACACAGAAGTTTCGGGCGACGACCTGCCGCCGGGGCTTGACGACTAGAGAAGGGGGCATTGCATGAACGCCGTGGAGGTTTTCGCCCGTTGCCGGCGGGCGGATGAGGACATCGAAACCATACGGGCGGATATCGCCCGGTACCGGGAGATTGCCACCAACGTGACACCCAAAATGGACGATATTGGCGGCGGGCACGGAGGCGGGGCAAAGGACAAAACCGCTACCTATGCCGTGGAACTTGCCCGACTGGAGGAGGAACTGGCGCTGCGCCTGCGAGAAAAGGAGGCGGAAGTTACTGCGTGTACCCAGCTAGTTAGTGCGCTACCGCCCACCGTACGTGGTGTTATGCACCGGTATTATGTAATGCGCGAAGCCTTGAACGTGGTGGCAAAACATGAAAATTACAGCTATGGGTATACTCGGAACATGAAGGCGGATGGGTTGAAAATGATCGGCGAGATCGAGGATGCGACGGTGCAGACGGTGCTTCCGAGCTGGTACCGGTGAACCTTTCCAACCTCCACGGTAAAACGGGCAGAAATGCCTGTTTTCTTTGTGCTGCAAGGCTTTGGATACATTGTCACATGCTGTCATGTGCTGTCACATGACAGCACTATACTGTCATATGACAGCACTATCAGTGCATATGACAGTATGTGACAGCACTATACTGTAATATGACAGCACTATACTGTCATGTGACAGCACATGCTCTAGACATGCACTCTTGACAGTGATATGATCAAACTGCAAAAGAAGCGAGCAGGGCGACCCGAAGGGGCCGCCTTTTTGCGTGGGGTGAAAGCTGTGTATCACAAAGAGAGCGAACCCTTCTACCACACGGGCGTATGGAAGCGCACCGCTGCCGAGCGGATGCGCATGGACAATTACCTATGCTGCGACTGCATGGAGCGGTTTCACAGCGGGGGGCGCGGCAAGGTGAGGGACGCCGAGGTGGTGCACCACGTGATACCGCGCAGCGAGCGCCCAGACCTTGAACTGGATATCCAAAATTTGCGCAGCCTATGTAAACAGTGCCATAATCAGCGGCACCCCGAAAAGGGGCGGGCCAAGGAGGCGGCCAAGCCCACGAAGCCGAACCGCGCCCGGGTCATCAAGATATAGGAGGCACCGACATGAACGAGGACATGAAGCAACAGCAGTTGGCGCGTATCAAAAACCCAGAGGCGCGGGCACTGTACGAAAACATCTGTGCCGTTTGCGAAAAACGGCCGGGCGGCATGGACGACATTGCCCAAAGTATCGCTGGTGATATTGCCATGATGGAAGAGCAAAAACGGAGCTTCGATGAGGATGTGGCCAAGCGGGGTGTGATGGTACCCTGGAAAAATGGGCGGCAAACCGGTATGCGCGAAAATAAAAGCATCCAGCAGGCGCGCATGCTGCGGGAGCAGCAGCGAAAGCACTTGCACGAACTTCGCCTGACCCCCGCCCATCTGAAAGGGCAGGCGGAAAGCCCGGGCGAAACGGAAGTGCCTCGCAAGCCGGAAGATGAGTTTGACGATTTCCCCGACACTTGACCCACTGGGGAAGCTTTATGGATATGCACAGGACGTTACGACCGGAAAACAGGTTGCCTGTGAGAAGGTTAAAATGGCCTGCGCGCGTTTCCTGCTGGATCTGGAAAAATCAAAAGACCCGGAATACCCATGGCGCTTCGATGAACGGTTGGCCCTTCGGCCGATTGAGTTCATGGAGCGCTTTTTAGCACCCACCAAAGGCAATTACGAACGCATGGAGCTGATGCCCTGGGAGTGCTTCGTCGAGGGGAACATCTACGGCTGGGTGAGCAAGGAAACCGGACTGCGCCGCTTCCGCGAGGCGCTGATCGTGGTGGGCCGCGGCAACGGGAAAAGTACGCTGATGGCGGGGAACGCTACCTTCGGGGCAAGCAAGGATGGGGAGCGCGGCGCGGATGTGTACCTGCTGGCCAACAGTAAGGAGCAGGCCAGCATCGTATATACCGAGTGTACAGGGCAAATTGAGGCCAGCCCCTTCCTAGCCAGCCGATTCCGAACCCTGCGGGATGGCATTTACTACGACAAGACCAACAGCCGCATCCAGCACCGGGCCAGCGACAGCCACAAGCTGGATGGCCTGAACCCGCACATGGGGGTGTTCGACGAAATCCACGAATACCGCGACTACAAGCTGATCAACGTGATCAAGCGCGGCATGAACAAACGCCGCCAGCCGCTTGCCATCTACATCACCACTATGGGCACGGTGCTGGAAGGCCCCTTAATGGATTACTACGCGCTGTTCACGGACGCGATGCAGGAGGGAATGCTGCCCGCCAGCGTGGCCGACCGGCTTTTCTGCTTCATCTGCGAACTGGACAGCGCGGACAACATTGAGGACCGCAGCTGCTGGGTGAAGGCCAACCCAGGCATGGGCCTGCTGCTGGACCTTGATACGCTGAGCAATGACTGGGAGCGGTGCAAGAGCATTCCCCAAGAGCGCAGCGACTTCATTACCAAGCAGCTGAACGTGATGGCGGATGCGAGCGACGCCGGGTTTGTGGACATCAGCGTGCTGAACCGCAACCGCAAAACGCTGGACATGGAAAGCCTGACCGGGCGAAGCTGCTACGGTGGGTTTGACCTGAGCAGCCGTGAGGACTTCACCGCTGCCGCGCTGGAGTTTCCGCTGGACAATGGGGATTCGTTCGTGCTGCAGCACAGCTGGGTGCCCAAGCGTAAGGTGGAGATGGACAACGAGAAAATTCCTTATTACGAATGGGCGCTGCAGGGGCTGCTGACGATTTGCGACGGCGACTATATTCCACAGGATGTGGTGTACCAGTGGTTTGTTGACCAGGCGAAAAAGTACGAGATTATCAGCATCGGGTATGACCCGGCTAACGCGGTGTGGTTGACCCGGATGCTGGAAGGCGCGGGCTTCTGCTGCGAGGTGAAGCGCCAAGGCCCCATGACCATGAACGACCCGATGAAGGATGTACGGGAAATGCTGCTGGACGGGCGACTGATTAGCAACAACGACCCGATGCTGCGCTGGTACATGCACAATGTTCGGCTACGCAATGATTACCGTGACCGCGACCGTGAAAACTGGATGCCTGTGAAACGCAACCGCTACCGCAAGATCGATGGATTCATGGCCTTTTTGGACGCGCATGCGGTGGCCATGCAGAAAGCTCCCATCCTGGGGGATACAGTGCCGGCAAGCGTAACGGTATTCCGATTTTAGCCTTCCCAAAAGCGCCAACGTTGACGCTTTTCATTTTGCCATGGCGGCCGGTCGGCTGACCGAAAGGAGTGAAACACATGGCGATCTTCCCGTGGAAAAGGGCTGCGAAGGCACGCGACGAGCCAAAAGGCCCCATGACCGGCGTGTACCAGACGCGCGCCGATCGATACATGACCGCCAGCGAGGCCATCTACGCGGCGGTAAGCCGCGTGGCCAACACCGTGGCCTGTATGCCCTTACACCTGTATAAGGGGATGGAGCTGCAAAAGAAAGACTCGCTGGAAAAGCTGATCGCTTACGCGCCCAACCCCCGCATGACGGCCTTCATGTTCCGGCTGACGATGCAGGCGTGCGTGGGCAATGAAGGCAACGCCTACGCGCTGATCGTGCCCACCCTCGCCGGTACGATCGATCGGCTGGATGTGTTGGACCCCACGCGCGTGACCCCCATCCGCATGATGGATACCGGGGAAATCTGGTACCGGGTAACCCCTCCGGACAGCCCGAAACAATTCTGGGTTCACAACAGCGATATGATCGTGATTCGGCACATGAGCGCAAACGGCGAGCGTGGCATCAAACCCATGGACGTTCTGCGCGGCAGCATCCAGTACGATGCCGACGTGAAAACCTACACCATGGAGCAGATCAAGGCGATCAATAATTCCATTGTGCTGACGGTACCCAATACAGGGCTGAACAAAGAACGCCGTCAAGAGATTATCAAGCAGTTTTTGGAGGCATACAACGACAGCGGCCGCAGTGCCATTGTGCTGGACGGCGGCATGACGGTGGCTAACCTGAGTCGCACGCCGGTGGACAGCGACGTGCTGGGCGTGGAAAACATGACCCGCAACCGTGTGGCTACGGTGTACAACATTCCCCCCAGCCTGCTGGGCGACACCAGCGACAAAGGCTTTGCTGACAATGAACAGCAGATGCGCGAGCTGATGCAGCTGACCATATTGCCGATTGTGGCTCAATGGGAAGCTGAGCTTGACCGCAAGCTGCTCACCTGGGAGCGGATCATGGAAGGATACCACTTCAGCTTTGACATGGACGCGGTGCTGCGCGGCGACGTGAAAACCATGGCCGACAAGCACCAGAAGGCCATTCGCGGCGGGTGGATGAGACCGAATGAAGTGCGCGAAAAGGACAATCTTCCGCCCGACCCTGACGGTGACGTGCTGTTGTGTGCCCGCGACCTGCTGCCGCTCAAGATGGTACTGACAGGCGCAACGGTAAAGGACAGCGGGCGATAGACTCGGGCGACAAGAACAGTGAGGTGAATATTTTGAACCATTTCTGGGTGTTTAACCAGCTGAAAGGCGATCCGGACGGTGAGCGTGAACTGGCGCTGGACGGCGTGATTGCGGAAGAAAGCTGGTTTGACGATGAGGTAACCCCGGCGGCCTTCCGTGCGGAGCTAATGCAGGGCACCGGGGACATTGTAGTACGCATCAATAGCCCGGGCGGCGACTGCGTGGCGGCCGCACAGATCTACAACATGCTTTGCGAGTACCCCGGCAAGGTGACCGTTCGAATCGACGGTATCGCTGCCAGCGCCGCCAGCGTGGTGGCCATGGCGGGCGACCATGTTAGCATGAGCCCTGTTAGCCTGATGATGATCCACAATCCGTGGGCGGTGGCGATTGGTAACAGCGAGTATATGCGCCAGGGGATGCAGATGCTCGACGAAGTAAAAGAGTCGATCATCAACGCCTACGAAACCAAAACCGCGCTGCCCCGGGCGAAGCTCTCCGCGCTTATGGACGCCGAAACGTGGATGAGCAGCGGCCGCGCGCTGGAGCTGGGCTTTGCGGACGACGTGAGCAAGCCCGCAAAGAAGAAAAGCGCCGCCGCGCCTGACGAGGAGGACGACCCCGACAAGGACAACGCCCTGATCGGAAAAGCTGGCGCAAACCAGGCGCCGCGGTTTGCTTATGCCATGCACGGCGTGGACAACGCCGCCGTGATGAAGGCGCTGGCGAAGGTACAGGGCGCGGCTCCGGAGGGCGGCGGGCAGGCGACCACGGCTGCAACCACCAAGGACTTCAACCCCAGTTTCCTTTCACATCACCACACTCTGGAACACTCCCACAGAAGCTACCTTAACGGGCATCCGCTTGGCACCGCGCCCACATCCCCTGATGCGGCGACCGACCGCGACAAGGCCAGCTTTGCGCTGGCACTGGCGCAGGCCGACGCCAGCCTGTGACCCACAAGCACAAGAAGGAGGTAACCCCTATGGAAAACCTGACTCAGCTGAAGGATACCCTGAAAAACCTGCAAAATGACATGCGCACGCTGGTGGCCAGTGGGCAGACGCTGCTGGCTAACCAGGCTGCGACCCCTACGCAGCTGACCGAGCATACCGGCAAGATCAACGCCCTGCAGGCGCGCATTGACCTGACCCGCGCGACCATCGCCCAGGAGGAAGCCGGTCAGCAGACCGCGCTGCCCGCCCAGGCTGCTACCAAGGGCGGCCGCGTAGTGGTGATCCGCAAGAGCAACGAATACGCGCAGGCCTTCGCTTACGCTATCCGTAACCGGCTGAACCCTGCCAACCCTTGCCCGGACACGAGCCTGAACGTGCTTTACGATGTGCTGACCGAGAGCGGCGGCACGCCTGCGGGCAGCGACGGCGGCTTCCTGGTGCCGGAGGATGTGCAGACGCAGATCAACGAGCGCCTGCGCCAGCTGAACCCCCTGCGCGACCTGTTTACGGTGGAGCCGACCAGCGCAAGCAAGGGCACCCGCATCGTGGATACCGATCCTACCACCGGCCTTACCCAGCTGGATGGCGAAGCGCCTGCCGGTGGGGTGCCGGAGGATGACCAGCCCGCCTTTGTGCCGGTGAGCTATTCGCTGAACACCTACGGCTTGATCGTTCCGGTGAGCCGCGAGCTAGCCGCCGATGAAACGGCCAACCTGTTTGGCTACCTCGCCCGGTGGTACACCAAGAAGCAGGTGATCACCGAAAACAAGCTGCTCAAAGCGGCGCTGGATCTGCTGACCGCCCAGATCATCACCGACGATGACGACCAGAACGCCATCATGCAGCTGCGCAGCATCCTGAACATGGCGCTGGATCCGGCGATCAGCCAGACGGCCACGATCCTGACCAACCAGAGCGGCTTTGACTTTTTGGACAGCATCACCGACAGCACCGGCCGCCCGTTGCTGCAGCCCGACCCCGCGACCGGCACGCCGATGTTTATTAAAACCCACTCGGTGAAGGTGATGAGCAACCGTACCTTCCCCAACCGCGTGGTGACCACCGCGGGCGCGACCAAGGGCGACTACTACCCCATCTACGTGGGCGACTTCAAGCAGTACGCCACGCTCTTTGAGCGGATGCCGCTGGAGTTTGTTTCCACCGACGTGGGCGGCGACGCCTTCAAGAAGAACCGCATCGACGTGCGCGGCATCAGCCGCCTGGGCGTGACCCGCTTTGACGCCGAAGCGGTGGTGCGCCGCGAGATCTTCATCCCGGCGGTGTAAGCGGCTGGAATGAAACCAGCGGAAAGGAGAACCTGAACCCATGAACGCAACGAAAAACTATACCGGCCGCAACGGCAGCCAGACGGTGATCGGCGGTGAGCTGCGCGTGAAAGCGGGCGCGAAGCTGACGCTGGAAGCGGGCGCGACCATTTCCGGGCTGCCCGCCTTGACCGGGTTGCCCCCGATTAAGTACATGCAGGACGCGGGAAGCGACGCCAGCACCGTGGCCGCGATTCGCGCCGAACACAACGAGCTGCTGGCGAAGCTTCGCTCTGCCGGGCTAATGGCTGCTGCGCCTACCATCGCGGTGCTGACCCAGCCCGCCGACCTTGCCCTTGTGGCAGGGAGTATCGGCGCCGGCGCGGTGCTGACCGCCGCCTTCCAGGTGAGCGACGGGAGCACGCCGACCTATCAATGGTACAGCAACGCTGCCGACAGCAATACGGGCGGCGCTGCCGTGAACGGTGCGACCGACGTGAGTTACGCCATCCCCACGGGGGCAACCGCCGGAACGACCTACTACTACTGCGTGGCGACTTATGAGGGCGTGAGCACCGCCAGCGAAGCGGCCGCTGTGGTAGTCACCGCCTAGTAAACAACAGGAACGGGCGCGTGCCTTAGTGGTACGCGCCCGCCTACACGACGGGAGGAATTTCCCATGGCTAACCTTGTGACGGAAAACTATCAAAACCCAAGCATGCCGCTATACATCGCCCTAGATACCGGCGAGCGGCGCAACGTCGCCAACGTGAACGCTAGCCTACGCGGCGCCAAGGGCGTGAGCATCAACGTGGATGTGTCCGACCCAGAGCTGTGTGCTGCCAACCTTGACGCGGTCACCAGAGCAGTGATGGGCTTTGTAGAAAACGTGTTCACGCAGGCAGCCGAGATGGGCGTGCCTGTGGCCGGATCGACGAACGCATAAAGGAGGGTGCCCCATGGCGCAAACCTACCGAACGACAAGGGCGATCACCGTGCGGGGGCACAGGTATGAAAAAGGCGTGGTATACGCGCCTGAAAGCGAGGACGACGCCTTGCAGCTGTTGCACTTACACCTGATCGAGCGCACGCATCCACCCAACGCGGAGCAACAGGAGGTGAAGCCGGATGGCGGTAACTATTGATGGCCTGAAAGGCTTTGCAGCCACCGACCCCAATGTGGCGGACACAACCCTACAACTGTGCATGGATGCGGCCATCTGCTGGTTAAATGCTGCAGGCGTAAAGCCCCGGGATAGCGATGCTTCCTATGACCTGGCGGTATACCGGCTGGCCACCCACTACTACGATACCCGCGGCAATCAGGAGGCGGGCAAAGACGACGTGCCCCCCACGGTGATGAGCCTGATGCACCAACTACGCAGTGAGCCGGAGGCGGTGAGTGAATGAACGCCGGAGATCTTCGGCACCTGATTACCTTTCAGGAGCCGGACGGAACTGCCACGGACGACGAGGGTAACGCGGTGCTCGTGTACAAAAAGGTGTGCGACACCATGGCGGCCATCAAGGACGTGAGCGGACGCGACTTTTACGAGGCCGCCGCCCACCAGATGGAAAACATAGTAACCTTCACCATCCGATGGCGGAACGGGCTGCGAAACGACATGCAAATTGTTTATGGCGGAACGGTGTACGACATTGTGCAGATCAACCATCTGGGCTACCGGCGCGACTGGACACAGATCAAGGTGCGGATCCGGCAGCCGCAGGGAAGTGAGGTGAGCGCGCATGGCTACCTTTAACGTTGTCGGCTTTGACGATGTAATCAAAGGGCTTGAAGCGGCCAGCGAGGACTACAAGCGCGTTGCCATCATCGCCGCAGAGGCGGGGGCTAAGGCGGCCGTCAAGTGCATGGAGCGGACGGTGCCTGTGCGTACCGGCATCCTGAAGGGGAGCCTGCAATACAAGGGGCCGAATTTCACATTCGAGAAAGGCCATTACTTCGATGTGTTCCCATCCGGCTTTAAAAAGAACGGCCGAAAGAAGCAGCGTATCGAGGAAGTCGGCTTTGTGCTGGAGTACGGGAAAAGCAACACACCTGCCATGCCGTGGATGCGGACTGCCGTTGAGGAAGGTGAACCGGAAATTGTGGCCGCTATGGCTGAAGCGTTGAAGAAAGAGGGATATGAATGAGCGTTAACGCTACGATCAAAAATGCCCTCGCTCCGCTTCCGTGGCCAGCGTCGCAGCACCCGGCGGCAAACGCAACCGACCCGATCTACCTGACATGGCAGGAGCTTACGCTATCCCCCACCGACTACGCCAGCAATATGGCACGGCGCACCGGCTATATGGTGCAGGTGAACGTGTTCAGCCGCACGCCCGTAAAGGACGCCCAACTGCGCAGCGTGCTGGACGCGCTGACCGCCGCAGGCGTGACCGTGCAATACGCCGGTCCGCGCAACTACGAGGACGATACCAAGCTATACCACATCCCCATTACCTGCCGATGGCAGGAATAACCCCACGGCGCACGCCTGGTGGCGCGCGCGGAAAGGAGACCCCTTATGCCTACGACTACCCCGACCCCGGGTTACTTTTACGGTGTGGCGGACGTGTACGTCGCGTTCATGACCACACCTGATGCGGTGGGTACCGCGCCCGTATACGGTACCCCGCAGGTGCTTGGCAAATCCATCGAGATTGGCCTGAAGCCCCGCTACCGTGAAGGCAGGCTGGACGCCAGCAACATCGTGGTGCGGCGAAAGAAGAAGATCGACGGCTATGACGCAACCCTGAACCTGGATGACATCCCCGCGGCGCTTCAGGGCACCATGTTCGCGCGCGTAACCGACGCCAAGGGCGTGCAGACGCTCAGCGGCGACACCGACCCCGCCAAGTGCGCGCTGGGCCTGTGCTTTACGCGCGATAACGGCCACAAGGAGCTCTGGTGGCTTTACAAAGGCGAGTTCTATGAGCCGGAAAAGAGCGGCAAGACCGACTCGGACAAGATCGAGTACCAGACGCCCAAGGTGGAGGGTGCGTTTGACCGCCGCATGAACGACCACAAGCTGTGCGCCATCCTGGATGAGGACAGTGACACCGCCGACGCGCCCACCGCCGCCGGTTGGTTTGGCACGGTATACGAAACCGCCGTAGTGTAAAGCGGCCTACCCATCATCGGCCGGGAAAACTCCCGGCCGATGACTATTTGAAAAGGAGAATTGCTATGACGAGTAACGTTTTTCCGTTTAACCCTTCCGGGGCAAAAGTGGAAGCCCCCGCGACCGCCCCTGTGGTGGGGGATGTGCGCGGCCGGGATATCGCAGCACCTGAAATGGCCATAACCCTTGGCGAGACACGGTATGTGCTTATTTTCAACAATAAGGCTGCGCGCGTTTGTGAGGATATTTACGCCGAGCAATACGGTCGCGACGTTGGTTATTATGCAATCCTGAAAGAAGCGTCCCGGTTTATGCACCGTGCGCTGATGGCGCTTTATTATGGCGCGTTGATCGGCGGTGGCGCAGAAATGAGTTGGGAGAAGTTTGATGAACTTTTTAGCGTTAGCGCGATCGACGGCATGGCCGAGGTGCTGCAAAAGGCCATTGCGCGGTCGCTTCCGGAGCATGACGCAAAAAACGTGCCACCCACGCCGCGGACGAAGAAGGGCATTTTCCGTGGGCGTGGATGATGTTTCACGCGCTGGATCTTGGCATCAGCGCCCATGACTTCTGGGCGATGAGCCCGCGGGCGGTGCTGCTGATACAGGCTGAGCTGGTAGCCACCAAGGGGGATAGCGGCAAAGCAATTGAGCGGCCCATCGCACCTACGCGCATGCGGCTGGCCGACATCCCAAAGCCGTAACAGATTGAACGATAACAGGCCGAGCGTGGATTACGTTCGGCCTTCTTACGACGCCTGAAGGCAGCTGCCGCATGATCGGCGACCATGGCGGCCTCGGAATGGACGGATACCCGAACAATCGGCAAAGGGGGCGGCTACATGGGCAAGAAAGGCGGAAGTGATCCGAAGCTCCGCGCAAGCATAGGGATTGGCGGGGAAAAGGAGTACCGGGAAGCGCTCGAAGGCATCGGCCAGCGGATGAAGATGCTCAAGAGCGAAATGAGCGTGACCACCGCCGAGTTCAAGGCGCAAGGCGCGACCATGGAGAACCTGAAGCGGCGGCAGGGTGAGCTGAACGAGAAATACGACCTGCAGCTGCAAAAGGTGGTTACCCTGCGGGACATGCTGGAAAAATGCCGGGCAAAGTACGGCGAAAATGCCGATGAAACCCGCAATCTTCAACTGGTGCTGAACGAAGCAAACGCCGAAATGGCCAACGCGGATGCAGAGTTAAAGAAAAACACCCAAGCGATGGCCGACTTTGAGGCCGAAACCGCGCTGGTGGTTGCAGCCATCGGCGTGGCCTTCCTTGCCGGGATCCGAAACGTGGCTGGCGCTATCAACGGCGCTTTTATCACCGCAGTAAAGGCGGCCGGTACTGCGCTTAAAGACATGGGCGAATTTGCTCTGCAGGCCGCAAAGAAGGGGTTTGAACTTAGCAAGAGCGCCGGCAGCATGGCCGACGATGTGCTGACCACCAGCCAGCAGACCGGCATTGCCGCCGACCAGCTGCAAAAGTGGACGTATGCCGCCAACTTTATGGACACGCCGGTGGACACCATCACCAAGAGCATGGCCAAGATGACCAAGACGGTGGGCGATGCGGCCGACGGCAGCAAGACTGCGCAGGAGAAATTCAAGGCGCTGGGCGTTGATATTCGCGACAAGGTCACGGGCGAATTGCGCGACAGCGAGGATATCTTTGCCGACTCCATCGATGCGTTGGGTAAAATGACCAATGAAACCGAGCGCGACGCGGCCGCGATGGATCTGTTCGGGAAATCCGCTCAGGAATTAAACCCATTGATTGAGGCAGGCGGAGACGCCATTACGAAACTTGGCAATGAAGCCGAAAAGATGGGCACGGTGTTCAGCGACAGCCAGCTGGCCACGCTGGGCGGTTTTGATGATTCCATGCAGCGCATGAACGCCACTGCCGACGGGCTGGCCAACACCATTGGGCTGCTGTTGGTGCCCGCCTTCCAGCCGCTGGTGGACGCCGCCTCGGACGGCATGGGCAAGCTCAGCGCCGCGCTGAAGGACGGGCTGCAGCCGGGCGAGCTGGAAACCATCATGGACGACCTGATGGGCAGTTTGGAAGATGCGCTTGCCGACATCACCCCGCTCATCCGCAAGGCGATCCCCGTGGCCACGAAGGCCGCGAAAGCCATTATCGCGGTGCTGGCCAAGGAACTGCCCAAACTGGTGGGCGACCTGGCCCCTGCGGCGCTGGAGCTGCTGCGCGGCTTCCTGGACTCCATGTCGGACAACAGCGATGAAATCGGCACCATGGCCGCTGACCTGATTAAAAGCCTGGTGGATTTTCTGATTGATGCCGCGCCGGAATTGGTGGACGCCTCCGGAGAGATCGTCGAAAGCTTCATCGACGGGCTGGTGAGCGGTAACGGGCTCAGGGACATCGTGAGCGGTGCTGTGGAGCTGCTGGGCAAGTTCGCGGTCGCGCTGGTGAAGAACGCCAGCATGTTGATCGCCAAGGGGCCGATGATCATCGGGGAACTGGTGAAAGGGCTGCTGGACGCCGACTGGGGCGGGATGGCCATGGAACTGGTGGGCAGCCTTGGGGACGCGATTACCGCCGCCTTCACGAATGCCGATGAGATAGCCGCCGCCTATGAGCAACAGTTTGGGGCCACCGAAAAGGCATGGGCCGCCTTTAAGACGGTGCTGGACAAAGCCGACTCAAACCTTGAAAGCTCGCAGACGGACGCCGAAGCGAAGAAAACGCTGGCGACCGAGCTACTGGCCCTGTATGACCAGCTGGAAAAGAAGGATATTAAAACTGATGCCGACCTGACCCTGATGGCCGGATACGCTGAACAGATTGCGGAGCTGTATCCGCAACTAGCCCAGTACATCGACCCTGCCACAGGGCTGTTCAACACCAACACGCAGGCCATCCAGAACAATATTAACGCGCTTGCACAGTTGGCCTTAGTAGAAGGATATCAGGACTACCTGAAGACCGTAGGGCAGGCGCTTGCCGAGTTCAACATTAAGCTGGATGATCAGACCGCCAAGTACCAGGAAGCGCAAACCAAGTTGACGGAGCTGCAAACAGCGGCAGACAACGCGCAGGGAATGTTTGATAACATCTTCGGCACCGGAGGGGGCGGCCTGACAGCCTTCGAGGAAAACCTTACGCAGATCTACAATACCATAAAGCAGTTCAGCGGCATAGAAAACCCCATGGCCGGGTTCGTGGATGTGCTTGCCGACGGCACCGTAAAGTTGAAGGACGGAACCGATGTAATTGCCGCCTATGATTCCGCCATGTCACAGCTTGGCGATGCGGTAAGTGGAACAAATAGCGCGTTATCCGATCAAAAAGGCGTTGTGGATACCGCGCAGGGCAAGATGAAAGAGTATCAGGACGGTGCCGAAGCAACGAAGCAGAAGTTGGATGGCATTGTTGAAACGATTACTAAAGAAACTGCTGCCTATAACGCCATGACTCCCGCCGCCACTGCCGCCGGAACCGCCGGGCAGGCGGCAGGTGACGCCATCAACGCCGGGGGCGATTCCGCGCTGGAAGGCGCGGGAAAGATGGAGATTGCTACCGGCAAGCTGGCCGACGGCAAGGATGCCGCCGGAGAGGCTGCCGACGGGGCAAAGGTAGCGGGCGATGAAATTGCCACGGAAGCTGAAAAAATCCTCGCCACTGCCGAAGATATCAAGGGCGCGCAGGCTGCCGCCGAAGCGGCGCAAACCAAGATCGCCGAGCTGTTGACCACCATTACCACTGACGCGGCTACGGCGCTGACCACCATGGAAACGATCGCGGCCAGCATTACGCTGACCGCCCAGGGCATGATGGCCGCCATTGAAACCGCCATTGAGGATAGCACCGTAACCAACGCCGCAGCCGGAAGCACCATGGCCACCACCGTAACCAAGGCCATAGCGGCTATCCTGACCGAAGCGCAGGGGATGCTACTGGGAGGGGCCATCGGAAAGGGCGTAAAACGCGGGTTGGACGGGCAGCGTACGGACGTGGCGACTTCTGCCGGCGCACTGGCCACGGCGGCCAGCAGCGCCCTGTGGAGCGTTGTAGGCCGCAGCGGCATCAACTTTGAAAGCATCGGCGAAGCCATCGACCAGGGCATGGCGCGCGGCATTCGCAACAACACTTCTGTGATTACCAGCGCGGCCAGGGCGGCGGCGCGGGCTGCCTACCAGGCCGCCAAAAACGAGCTGGATATCCGAAGCCCCAGCCACGTGATGGAGGGAATTGGCGAACAGTACGACGCAGGCTTCGGCCGCGGCATTGAGCGCAACATGCAGGGCGTGGTGGAGGCCGCCGCCGGGCTTAGCCGCACGGCGGCCGGAAGCACTGCCGTGGGCACACGCAGCGCAGCCAGCACGCCCTTCACGCTGGACTATGCACGGTTGGGCGCAGAGGTTGCGGCTGCCAACAAGAGCGCCGGAATCGGGACGGCCATCATGACCATCGATGGTAAGCTAATGGCCACCACACTGGAGCCGGACGTGAGTCGTGCCACCCGCAGGCGGAGCACCAAGAGCGTGAGCGGCCGAAACAGCCGAATGACGCTGGTATAACTATTACTTGAGCTCGTTGGCATCCACGGTTCCGAAGCCTTGGGTGCCAACGGGTATAATATGGTTTACCAACGCCTTGGTGATGTCAGGCATGTCGTTCCAGCGACAGGCGAGAAGGGTGCAGTTCACCACATCGTAAATGCCCCCGAGGTATTTCGGCGCCGAAGGAGCGATGCTGGTGTTCTGGTAGATGCAACAAGTGTTCACCATGCGAACCATATCGTAAGCATACGTATTTGCAATATCGACCGTGGCATCATCTAGGAGCCAAATAGTGATTGATATGGTGTTAAGTTTCTCGTCATAATTGAAGCCCACGCTTTTGAGCAAGGGATAGTCTCCGGATGCTTCAGCTATATCTTCCGCTTTTGCGAATGCTTGATGGAGGTCAACCCCATCAATCGCATTGAGATAGGGATCAGATGCCATAACAGCCTTGGATTGTTCCTCCGAGAGTGGAGCAAGTGATATGCTGCCTATCATCAACATAATCATTTGTCCCTCTTCAAGAGTAACAATTGTCGAATCCTCAAACAACCCTAGGGTAAAGGAGTCCAACACTGATTTGTCTGTATCTAAAATTGCGAAAGTGCTATAATCATCATCTTTAACATCGCTTATAGTATATGTTCCAGCGTCAATATCGGTGCCTGCGACAACGCGACTATTCTCTTTAAAAATCAACTCTTCCGCATTACACACATCGGCAAACAAAAGGAAGAGCAAAAGCAGAGCAGCGATGATTTTTTTCACGATAGTGCCCCCTTGTTTTTGCTCATTATAGCACAAAGAATAGAAATTGGAAATTATGCTTGACTTTCTGTGTTCCGTTATATATAATGGAACACAGAAAGGAGGCGAATGGAATGCCCCCACCTATGGGAAGGCCAAAGATCGAGAATCCCAAAAATGTAGACATCAAGGTTCGAATTGATAAGGAAACGGATGCCAAGTTAACGGCATACTGTCTGATGTATGGCATAACCAAGACCGAAGCGATACGTCAAGGGATTCATTTGCTTTTGGCCAAAGAAAAATAGGATGCTGCTCCCCTACCACAGTTCGCAACATCCTATCTCGTACAACCCCGAAGGGAAGCATGAATATTATACCACATGCGCTTCTTTCGGGTCAACTGAAAGGAGAAACCATGGGAAAGCTGAGCCAGTTCACCAACCCAAAGAACCGGGGTTTTCTGGATGAGATGGAAACCGCAGATACGATGGTTCGCAAGATGCAAAGCACCATTGGCATGATGCGAAGCGCCTACGATGGAACCCAAATCGGTATCGATACCCAACAGGTTACCGATTTTCTGTGGCTGCTGGATGATTACCTGAACGACATTCGCGCCAAACTGGACGATGTTGCACAGTGCGTTACCTGCAGCGTTATTGAAGCCAGTTGACCAACGTATGGTAAGCCCATAACCGCCCTTTACCGGGGGCGGTTTTTATATACGCAAAAACGTATGGAAGGGAGGGAATAGAATTTGTCCGTTGTTGAATGCAACTTCACCTTTGACGGGCGGCACTGCCTGCGGGACTTTGACTGCTTCTACATTTTCAACAAAAGCCGCCCGGTAAGCCCAGACAGCATCTTCCGCACCTTTGAAATCAGCGGGGCGGACGGCGACCTGATCTATGGCGACGACCGCACGCATGAAGTGGTGAAGCACAAGGGGACGCTCTACCTCATGCACACGCCGGGAAGTGATGCGGCGGCCATGCGCATCTACCGGCAGATCGGCGCGTGGCTGAAGGCGGGACGCAGGCGGCTGACGTGGGACTTTGAACCGGACAAGTATCTGCTTGCGGAGATCTCCGCGGGCACGGATTACACGGAAAGCGGATGGCCGGACGGCGGGCTGGACATTGAAATCCGTTGCCAGCCAAAAGCCTACGACCTGCAGGAGGCAGTCGTAAGCGCAACCATCACGGATGCCGCCGCCCACGCGCTTGCCCTACCCCTGTATACGGGAGAGCCTGCGCCGGTATGTTGCGACATTACCAACACCGGAACAGCAGCCATCACCGAAGCCACCGTGGCTGTGGGCGACAGGCAGGCTATTTTCAACAAAGAGTTTATGCTGGCTGCTGGCGAAACGCTGCGGATCAACATGGAAGCCCCCATTGACGCCACCATCGGCGACGCCAGCGCGCTGGACAAGACAACGCGCTTTGACTACCTGACCGCAAGCGGGCCTGCGACCGTAACCGTGGCACTGACCTTCGGCAGCGGATCCGGACAGGCAACCGCCAAGGCACATGCAAGAGGGAGATGGATTTAATGTTTGGCCGGAAAAAGCAGGAGTTTATTCGCCCCCACGCACCACTGCCCAAGAGCCGACCCGCAGCGCCGGAGGTACAGACAGAACCGTTTCCGCCGCACCGTTGTCCGCTGACGCAGATCGCCTGCCGCGACAACTGTGCCTGGATGGTGGAGGGTGAATGCGCCGCCACGTACCTGGCGCGCGAAGTTTTCACACTAGTGGAGGTTTTGGCACGGTCGCAGACGCTCCCTTTGGGGGCGGGCGATCCCTCCCCCAACCGCTCACCAGCCGCACCTGCGGTCGCGGACGAAAGCTTGCCTTCCGGAGCCGTGGTGCTGCCACAAGCCCCCGCCTCGCCCGCACGTGAATAATCCCAACGGGGGAGGTTGGGAGGGGGTTCACAAACCCATTCCCAAAGGAGGTGCAACCGACGTATGGTGCGGGTATACGACCAAAACCAGAAGCTGCGGGCGGTACTGGACGCGGCCAACGACGTAGGGTATCAGCTGAAGCGAAACGATCTTTCCACAGTAAGCTTTCAGCTGCCAACCTGCGACCCCAAAAACGAGTACTGCGCTGCGCATAACTACGTGAAGATCGAGGACGGCAAGCGTGACCTCGGTCTTTTTCGCATCATCGGCATGCCGCAGAGCGATACCGACGACTGGACGGGCTATGAGTTGGAGCATGTGATGGCCACGCTGGTGGACGATGTGTTGTTCGGGCAGCATGAGGTAGGCGGAACGAGCGTATATACTGCAGACGTGATCGCCTACATCCTGGCGCGGCAGACGGTGATCCGCTGGCAGCTGGGCGTGTGCGAGTTTTATGACCAGTTCGCCTACAACTTCGAGAATTGCACGCTGCTTTCCGCGCTGTTTTCCATCAGCAACCTGTTAGTGGATGAATACACATGGGATTTTAACACCAGCACCACGCCCTGGACGGTGAACCTGCTCCGAGCGGACGCGACTCCTGGCTGTGGGATCCACTACATGCGCAGCCTGAAGCAGATCGAAAAAACCATGGACGCCACCGCGCTGGTGACGCGCCTGTACTGCCTTGGCTATGGCGAGGGCGTGAACCAGTTGGGTATCAAGAGTGTGAACGGCGGCCTGCCCTATCTGGATTCGGATACCATCGGCACCTGGGGCGTGAAGTGCAGCGTGTTTGTGGACACAACCATTCAGGACGTCGCGACACTGAAACAACGAACGCAAGCTGTGCTGGAGGGTTACAAGAACCCCTATATCACCTATACGGCCACGGCCGCCGACCTGTACGCCCTTACCGGACACAGCTGGGACAACTACATGCCCGGCAAGCTTGTGCAGGTGATGGACGGCGAACACGACATCACCTTTCAGGCGCGGATCATCGGAATCAGCAAAGCTGACGTGAACGGGAAGCCGCAGGACATTGAAATCACGATCGCCAATGCCCAGAAGGACACCGCCGACAGCATCAACCAGCTGGCCGACCGAGTAGGCGTCAGCGAGCTATATAGCCAGGGTGCCACGTCATTGTACGTTTTCCAGTACGCCGAGAACTGCACGCCCGGGCATCCGGCCACGTTCTCCATCCCCATTCCCGAAAGCGCCGTGCGCATCAACGTGGTGAAATTCCTGCTGAAGCGCGAAGCCTACCGGGCGGACGCTCAAGGCGCAGCCAGCGGTGGCGGGAGCGTTTCGACCACCACCAGCGGGGGCGGGGGTACGACCACCAGTGCGGCCGGAGGGGCGCAGAGCATTACGGAGCCTGTGAGCGTGACTACCAGCAACAACACGACCGGCAACCCCAAGGCGATGGAAAGCGGCTACACGATGGCCAACACCGATGTGGAAACCGCGCGAAATACAGGGGCGTCGAGTTTGAGTGCTACAGGCAGTGCGGGCGAGTATACCAATACAGGCGCAGCAATCGGTAGCACTGAAGCCGCAATTGCGAGCCACTCTCACACGATCGGCAGCCATCAGCACCAGCAAACAACCGGTACCTACACAGGGGCTACGCGCCCTTCGTGTTCCGAATCAGATGATACCAACCACAGCCATGGGTTGAACTTACATACACACACAACCGGTGCCCATACACATAGCATGAGCCACACTCACGGGATCCCAACGCATAACCATGGTATGAACCATTACCATATGGTCAATACGGTGATCTCCATTCCCCCGCTGACCATCAATGTACCCGATCACACCCATAGCGTGAGCGTGGGCGCACACAGCCACGGCCTGACCCTGAACGACCATACCCACAATTTGATCTATGACATCTACGAGGGGCCAACGGCTACTAGTTTCACCATGATGGTGGACGGCGTAGCGGTAAGCGGCACGATTACGGACGCCGAAGCAGAGGTAGACATCACCGCGCTACTCTCCAAGGATGCCGCTGGCAAGATCGAGCGAGGAAAGTGGCATGAGGTAGTGCTGACACCCGACCAGGCAACGCGGGTTGTTGTAAATGTGTACGCACAGGTGTTTGTGCAAAGCAAAGGAGGCGGCGATTACTGATGAACAACTGGATAATCCGGCAGCGGATCGACCTTGCGCAGGGAGCCGTTGAGCCGCGCATCCTTCCTTCGGCGCTGATGATGCAGGGCGACAAGTTGGCGCATGAGTGGCGCATTACTGTTTTACAGGATGGTCAGCCAGCTACTTTGGCAGGCACGGTGCGCGGGTTTTTTCAGCGTGCCGATGGCAATTATGTGCCCATCGCGGGCACGATTGATGGGCATACGGCGGTCGTGAAGCTGGAAAGTACCTGCTACACAATCCCTGGCTCGCTTCAATGCGTGATGCGTCTGACCGATACCAGCGGAAATAATACCGTTACCCTGGGTGTGCTGATCACAACTGTGGGGCGTGAACCCAGCGGCGGCATTGTGGATGTGGAGCATATCATCCCAGATATCAGTCAGTTACTAGCCCAGGTTGCAGTAATGGAAGCCGGAATAACCGCTGCCAATGGAGCAGCTGCAACGGCAACGGCAGCGGCTGGCCAGGCAACAGCCGCCACATCTGCGGCCGAGACTGCCACTAATGCGGCGACTGACGCAGCCGCTTCTGCCACAGCCGCATCCGGAGCGGCGACTACCGCCGCTGCCGCTGCCAACAGTGCCGCCACTGCCGCAAACGAGGCGAAACAGGAGGCCAGTGATGCAGCCAGCGACGCCGTGCTTGCCGCCGGGGATGCTGACGATGCCGCAGATGCAGCCAATGCGGCAGCTGGTGCGGCGAATACTGCCGCCTCCGGAGCGAATACGGCCGCTACGGCGGCCAATACGGCCGCAGCGGCGGCAACTGCTGCGGTAGGGCAGGCAACATCCGCCGCAGGTAGCGCCGGCACGGCAGCACAGGCAGCGGACGCCGCGGCGACCATGATCGACGGCATGACCATCGCCACGTCGAGCGTCCCCAATGGCACCGCACCGACGGCCACAATTACCGATGTCAACGGGCATAAACACATCACCATCCAAACAGAGCAGGGACCGCAAGGCGCGGATTACATTATCAAGGGAAATGCCTACGCAACGCTTGCGGAACTGCAGGCGGGCATCCCAAACCCGACAATTGGCGATCGGTACAACGTTGGCAGCGCTGCACCTTACAATGTACATCGTTGGACGGGTACACAATGGGAAGATGAAGGGCAAACCACGGGATACAGCCCTGTTGCCTATGTTAGCAAGGTTGGGAACACGGCAACTATTACCATTACTGACAAAACAGGCACAACCGAGGTTGATGTTCTGGATGGAACCGACGGCCTGCCCGGCGCTCCCGGAGCAAGCGGCGCCACCTTTACGCCTGCGGTAAGCGAAACCGGTGTGGTAAGCTTTGAGAATGACAAAGCGCTGCCTAACCCTTCCCCTGTGGATATTGTGGCAGCGGTCAAGGCGATCCTATTTGCCACCACGCTGACCATAGCCAGCGATGATACCACCACCATTAAAGCGGCGATCGATGCTTGCCTGAAATCGGCGAACGTCTACAACAGTTTGGATAAGGCTGTTGAAGGCTTTGTGCTAGATGCCAGGCAAGGGAAGGCGCTAAAGGCATTGATCGACGGCCTATATCCTGTCAAGTACACCGCGCAAACTTTGACGGATGCGGAAAAGGTGCAAGCGCTGAGCAATATCAGCGCTGCCAGTGTTACGCAGGTCAGCAACCCAAATATGTTGCGCAACTGGGATTTCCGCACGCCGATCAATCAGCGTAACCGCGTGAGTGGAACTGCATTTTCAACAGCCGGAAGTTACTACTTGGATGGGTGGGTGCTCGGTGGTAGCAGTGTTACGTGGGTGGCCGGAACAGGTCTATCCATGGCGGCTGGTGGTATTGTATACCAGTTTATGGAGTATCTTTACACCGCTTTACTTGGTAGGGTCGTGACATTCTCCGCGCTTATGAGCGATGGCACAATCTACACTGCGACGGGAGCGTTTCCTGCCAGTGTTTCAGGGGTTGCTGTATCAACAGTGGTTCCCGTCACAGGCTTTGGAAATGTTACGTTCGGTCTTTCCTATGTATCGGGCGGCATTGTCATAAACGAAACCACACAATATTATGCGCCCTATCTGACAGTATTTGCGAGTTCGGCATGTATAGTCAGAACCGTAAAGCTGGAAATTGGAACTGTCAGCACAATTGCAATGGATGCTCCGATGAGTTCAGCACTTGCACTGGCAGTATGTCAGCGACACTTGGTTAGAACATCATTAGGGGCGTCGAGTGGGTACCATGACACGGCAGGGTATTTTGCTATTAATCTACCCCTACCATGTGCTATGAGAATCACCCCAAGTATAGCCGAAGCGGGGGCAAATGCTGCATTTGTGTGTTCCAAT
>Ga0302294_10000003_pt1 | contig 69768 bp, 105 predicted proteins | sample III_Fen_N2_3_FD_194550 | JGI IMG/M metagenome (GOLD analysis project Ga0302294, IMG submission 194550) | Peat permafrost microbial communities from Stordalen Mire near Abisko, Sweden - III_Fen_N2_3 | ecosystem: Environmental > Terrestrial > Soil > Wetlands > Permafrost | place: Sweden: Abisko...
TAGTGAGCGTCATAATCGGCGGCGGCGTAGGCGGCGGCGTAGGCGGCGGCGTAGGCGGCGGCGGCGGCGGCGTAGGCGGCGGCGGCGTAGGCGGCGGCGTAGGCGGCGGCGGCGGCGTAGGCGTAGGCGGCGGCGTTCTTCCTTGCGCCCACCCACCGCTCACGAGCCGGGTTCTTGCCGCTATCGCACCATTCGCGATAGAGCGCGCCGACCTCGGCCAGAGCAGCGGTGCTGGCCGCATGCTTCGTGAACTGCGGCAGTTCCTCGGTCAGGAGCCACAGCGCAAAGCGCGGCCAGATCATCGTCAGGTCTGCACCGGTGCGAATCGCGTCCGTGAACCGCTCGGGCCAATCTTTCGCCACGGCGTTCGGCAGCCCCTCGAAAATCCGATCTTCCAGCCGCCATAGGATGCGCGGGATACCGGTTTCAGTTTCCGCCAGCGCGTGGCTCGAATGATCGATGTCGCGCAGCCCCTTCATCACTCGGATGGTTTCGAGCGTGCAGCCCACGGCGCAGCCCTTGCCGTTCTCCCAGTACTTTCCTTGAATGATCTCGTCAGCGGCGCGATGCACCGCGAGGCCGGTCATGATCGCGGTCTTGATGGCAACATTGTTGTGGAAAGCCTGCATTCTATTTCCCCTTTGCTGTCTGGATCGACGAACCGTTTGTAGGGAAAGTTTGCCCTATTGTCTAGCCTGATAATAATTTTCAAGCTATGCTGGCCAGGCAATGAACCGGAAATCCCACCACGGAAAGGCATGCCCGTATTGCGGGCGCCTGATGGACTTGGGCAGCGTCGCGCTGCAGCCGACCCGTGACCATATAGTGCCGCAGTCGCGCGGCGGCCGCGCGGTAGTGATCTGCTGCTCGAAGTGCAACGCCATCAAGGCCGACATGATGCCGGAGGTCTGGGCGGCCTATATGGCGGCGAACCCTGGCTGGTGGATGATGACGCGGGCGGAGCGGCGAGCTCGGGCCCGATCGGCGCGCGGGCTAGGCCAGCCCTTGGTGTTCAAGCGCCGTCAGCGGCAGGGATCACCGCCGGCACCACCGGTGATCGTCCCGCCGGAGTTGATCTGGGACTGATCGGCTTCCGCTCGATCCGCACCACCGGCAGGATCATGATGGTCGCCGGCGGTTCGTGCTGGTCGCTCGGCGCCGGCCAGCGGCACCGCTCCTGCGGGAATCGGACAAGGTCGCCCATCAAACCGGCTCCATCTCGCGCACCGGCGCCGGCGCGAACACGCTGATGTCGGTCTTTCCCTCGAAGGCCGGGCGGAAGCAGGCGAGCAGCCAGCCGATGAGTTTGCCAGGACGCCTCCTGACCTGCGGACACGGGATTTCGACAAGCACCACGGCTGGCGCAATATCTGGTCCGAGATTATTGGTTATCAGCAGGGCGCCATTATCGATAAAATCAGCGACCGTATAGGCCTGATTTTCTTTCGGATAAGGACCGGGATAGACGAAACCACCCGCGCCTGCCAATTCGATTTCCAAAACACAGATGACCTTCTGTCCGCGCCTATTAATTCCGTTCATCACCGCCTCCGTCCATGGCGACCACCGGCGGCCGCGACCTGCTGCAGAATACCCGCGTCGATGTCGAAGCCCACCGTTTCCATCGGGGCGAAGTGGATCACCGCCGCGTCGGCCAGGTTCGGCGACTTCATTTTACTTTTGGCCGGTTTTTTCTGAATGATGATCTTCCCGACCTCGTTGGTCTTGAACGTCGCCTGGCTGAGTTCCGCCACCAGTTTCATGTGATTCTTGCAGGCGCTGCTGATCGACACGATATCGTCGGCCGCGCAGATCGCGCCTTCTTTGCCGCCGCTTTTGACGAACTGGACCCAGCGGTGGGTTTTCTTCACCCGATTCCGCAGCGACCACCAAGCCTGCGCCTTGTGATTCCCGAAATAGTCCTGATTGGTCCGGCCCTGTTCGCCATCCTCGTTGCGGCCCATCGTGCCCTCGACGATGCCCTCGGGTTCGATCACCGCGCCCGACCCGCGATAGGCCACGGCGCGCACCTGGCCCTGCCGGTTGGCCGTCCGCCGCTCGTTGATCACCCGTGCATCGCCGCGCACGCCGGCGCCGATGCCGTCGGAATCATACCGGAACTCGCGCAGCCCCAGATCATCGCAAAGGTCGAACACATACTCGACTTCGGCGAAGATGTCGGACCCCTTGCCGCTCCATTCCTCCGACATCAGGATTTCGGTTCCCTCGGCATGCACGACGGCGTTCTTGTCCTCGCCTTCGTCGGCTACGTCGAACGCGATCCCCTTGCGGCCCGATGGCGCGATTCCAAGGACCTGCTTCGCATCAATGCAGCTCCGCACCCACGCGCCCGGGATTACAATTCCGCTGACCGACGCCGAATAGTCGCGGTCGATCTCCTGCGCGACGACGACCGGGTCCAGATCCTCGCACTGCTGCGCGTACCAGGCGTCATCCTTCCGGGGATCGTCGTGCCAGTCGAAGATGAACACGTCGATCTTGCCGCCCCAGCGCTTCTGCGCGAACAGATTGTTCATCCCGCGCACCGACGACATGCTGATCAGGCAGTTCGTGGTCTGCGATAGCGAGGCCGCGACTAGGTCCTGGCGGGGGTGATGCGCTTCCTCGTCGAAAAAATAGATGGTGTTGTGCGTAACGACGTGGCCTTCCGTCAAATAAAGGTGATCGTCGGCATCGACGACGATGCACTGTGCCGACGCAGGATCTATCGGGACGATCTCAATAATTGATCGGGTCAGTTTCATCTCTGTTCGCGGCTTCCACCTGACCGCTTTACGGGACAAGAGAGCGGGGCACATCGGCGTTGCGATTATTAAATTTGAGCACCCGTCGAATTGGGCTTCATACCCGTTTGGGTATCTACGCAAACCAGCCCTGACGCGGCTCTCATAAGCTAGCCCACCAAGAGACTGAACCAACTCTTTAACGTCTTTCACCAATCTATCGGAAGTCGAGACAAAGCCTGTGCTTCCGTTATTCCGAATCCATCCGTCTGTATCAATCAGACCACGGAGCAATGCGACTCGCTGCTCAATCGAACCCCGCAGGTAAATGTCCGGGATGAATTTCATACCGGATTTCGCGCCAGCCAAACCTAGATCATCCAGCGCCTTCCTGATCTCCGATTTATGACCACGCCCACGCGCGCCGCGAACATCGGAAAGGCGCCACTTATGTTTTCCAGACGGACGCAAGACAACGTGATCGGGGAGAACGCCCGTCAAATGGACCAACAATTCAGCGTCCGCAGTCGTAACCTCCGGAGCCGTTCGCGATAGGTGCGCAATAGATCCGTCGCCCAATAGGACGCCAAGAAGGTATGGGTGAAGCGGTAATTTTTTTTCCGCATATTGGACGGGATCGCAGATCGGTATCTGGAATTGATATTCTTTTTGACCATCACGGCGAGGCACCGTAATTCCAGCTTCAACCATTTGCTTTGTTGAAAGAACGGAATGTTCACCAGTCGGCTGTTTACGGCGGCGATCGTTTTTGCGCTGCTTATAGGTCGTGACCTGCCATAGGTGATTGTCACAGCAATCGGTGGATGCACCGTCATCGAACGTTATCCGGTAGAGAGGCACGACGCCCTGAGGATGAACCGACAGGACTTTGGTAGACCGCCCGTTCTTTCCAATCACCTTATCGCCCGGCTTCAAATCTCCCATTTTGCGCCAGCCGAATGGGGTGAGAATATTGGCGGTCAACGGTTGTGCCTTGCGATCGCCGCGGCCGACGTCGTCGCCGCCTTCACCCGAGATCAGCGACCCGGTATCAGGAATCGTGATCCGCATCTTGGGTGCGTCTCGCCACGACACGAATCCCCCGCGAAATTCCTCCGGCAGATGCTCCATGAACATCCGGCCCTTCGGCAGGATGGCCTTCATGTTGCCGATCTCGTCGACGTATTCGGATTTGCGGGAGCCGAAGCCGATCGACAGGCCATCGGTGAAAATGCCCAGCGTGCAGGACAGCGCAATCGCTTCCCATGTCACGCCCATGTCGCGTGATTTCTCGCAGAGACCAGGCCGGCGCGCCCGCCAGCGGTCCAGCACCCAATCGATCCATTCCCGCTGCTTCTCGAAAAGCACGAACGGCAGCAGCGTCGGCAGCCCGATGTCGGCATTGCGGGGGTCGTAGGTGACGCCGAAGTCGCTGATAAAATCGGCAGGGTTCTGCGCGTAATACGCCTTGATCTGGGGGATCGAAGCCGGGTCGCTTCGCATCGACGTCAGGAAGTCCATCCGCTGCTTGAACGCCTTGGCATAGTCCGGTTTCTTGAAGTCGAAATCGGCGTGGAGCATTACCTACCCCAGACCCATCGGGCCGGCATGATGCTTTGATCGGACGGAATCCATGGCAGGATCACGCGTGCGGACGGCATCGGCAGGGCGATGCACCGCCATCCCGCTCGGTGGGCGACGGCCTTGGAATTGGCCGGGCAGATCGGCTTCATGACCAACATCAGGGCCAGGTAGCCCATGAGGATGACCATTATCATGCCGGTGGCGAGCGCGATGGAGCGGATCATCATCATTCGGTCTCTCCCAATTCGTCGCGGCATCGTTGCTTGAACTCGCGGGCAGCGTCCTTGGCCTGCGTCTGGGTCGGGAACGGCGCGTCATCGGTCGGAATCCGCTCGCTGGTCGATCCGCAGTTGATGGTGGGCCACCAGACCAGCCCGCCGGCATGGCGCTCACTGGCGGCCCCCGGACGGCCTCTGGCGCAGTCCAGGGTGAAGCGCTGTAGGCCATTGTCGCTGAAACGTGGCTCGGGCATCAGGCCGGTTCCGTGATGTCGGACACCGCAAAACCCGCACTGCGCAGCACCGCCTCAGTGAGTTCGATGCTTCCCTCAAACCAAGATTCGATCGGCGCGACCTCTTCCTTCATCCCGAACTTGCGCAGATATGCCTTATACCGCGGCATCAGGGTTTCCGACCACGATCGATCGGGATTGATGCGTATCTCGTCGGCCAGCGCTCGTTGAGCGCGACTGAGGTATTCATAGAGTTTCCTCGGATCGTCTGTCATCGGACTCCCCCTGGTCCCGCTTTGAGCGGGAACTTCGTGATCGACGGATAGAACCCATAGGCGCAGCCGTCGATTCTGCGCGTGGTGAACCGGCCGGATATCCCGTTGCGGCAATCCCCGTTACGGGCGGTTGGTGTCGGTGGATCGAAATACTGGCAGTTGTCGCAAGTCTTGGCGATGGTTCCGAACTGCGGCGGCTCGCGGGTCTGCCGCGGCAACACTCTCGGGTGCGGCGTCGCGATCAGCGTGGCGTCGACTTGGCGGGAACGGGATTTCTTCATTGGAAGAACCAGACCATCGTGCCAGCGAGCGTCGCCTGATGGATAAGCTGGTCGAGCCCCACCATGGCGAAGAAATTATGGATGTCGCCCTTCTCCCACAGCCGGGAAGTTGCGCGACTGGTCAGCCAGTCCGTCACAAAATGGAGCGCGCCGTTGGCAATCACAAATCCGCCCCATGTCGACCACGACACGCCCGGAAAAAGAATATCCACGCCCAACGAAAGAACGAGCGTATAGACGGTGACATGCGCCGCCAGCGCATCGTTCCGCTTGCTCTTGTTGGTCGCCTGCCAATGCGTCTGCAGGACAAAATCGCCAAACCAGTGAACGGCGAGAAGCGCCAGAAATTGCCACAACATCACTGCGACCCCTTCACCAGCCGTTGATAAACCCGCGCCATCGCGATCGGGTCGTTGAGCGGAACCACGTTGTCCCCGCCGACCGTCCGCATGGGCTGGTTCGGTTGCTGATCCGGCGCCGCGCTGACCATGATGGCCTTGAACTTCGGACTCTGAAAATCGGCCAGCGCCTTGGCGGTGTCGACCGTCAGCTTCGCGTAGACGAGGAACTTGACCTCGTCCGGCTTACGGCCCGGTGGCACCGCCATGCCGTCCGGGAGCGGCTGATGCGCCGCCGCCATTCCAGCGAACAGGTGCATGAACTCCTCGAGCACGTCCTTGCCCAGTTTCTTCTTCATCGCCTCGGCACGGCCGGAACCGGAATGCCCGGCCGCTGCGTTCTCCGCCTCGATCCGCGCCTTCTCGACAGCCTCGAACGTCCGGCGGTTTGGAACGCCCTTGCGGGTGTTCCCTTGCTTTGGGTTCCCGGTCGGCGGCTTCGGTTTCTTTTTCGGGACGGTGACGGCTTTCATGGGATCACCAGGCTACATGCGGCCAGTAATGGCTCGACGCGACGATAGCGGCCAGTATCCAGCAGCCGATCAGCCAGACCCAAGGCGCAGACGCATCGCCCTGCACGCTCGGGGCCGGATAGCTCATGTAGACCGCAATCGCGGCGAAGAACGCCAGAATGCCGAACGCGAAGATCAGGCCGGCAATGATGAAGGCGGCGCTCATGACGTCAGCGCCTTGACCGCCCACATGACGGACAGTTCTAAAGAGGTAATTGCCAAGGCGGTATAGCGGCCGCCAGCCGAACTGCGTGTCCGCTCGAACAGCGCCTCGATTTCAATGGCCTTGGCCTTGATCTCGTCATGCAGCGCCTTTTCCTCGTCGGTCAGCGCCCGATACACCGGACGGAATCTGCTAACCGGCTCGGTAGTGCTGTCGCTCTGCCGGGCATCCGGCTTGCCTTCAAACGTGTTCGCCATTTTCATCTCCTTTTAATCGACCGATTAACTTTGCCTTAAGACTTTGCGGCTATGGTTCCCGCATCAGCCTCGGAGAACCACCATGTTCCGCGCTTTCATTTTCGACTTGGCCGAGTTCGTTTCCATTGCCCTGTTCTGCGGTTCCGTGTTCGTCATCGGAGCAATTTTGCGACAGTGGGCACTATAAGGGATAATCTGCCTCAACGGCAAGGGCGGTCAGGAAGCCAAAGCGGCCCTTGCCACCTCATAATGATCCTCGGTCACGAACGCCAGTATAGTACTCCAGCCATGATCAGCGGTGCGAAAGAAAGAATTATTGCGCAGATCCTGGCTCGTGTTTTCTCTGGGTGTCCCGGCTCAATGATCCAATGCATCTGATGTCTCCGGTTACGACTAAGGAAGTGGGATCTCAGCCCACATTATCGGTTCGCGAAACTCCGACGAACCGCCGCCATCCTTGGCCCACATGCCGCGAGCGCATCCTTCAGGGTGGTTGCCTGTCCAAGCTACGCCATCGGCGTCAAGGTATAGGATCACATCGTAGTTGTGCGGCTCGTCTTTTATTGAGCGCCAGTCTAGCCACGGCATAGACATCGGGTGCGTCATCATCATTCTCGGAGTGGGTATCAGGACCAGCAGTCGCGCGGAATGTCGCCATTGAGCTTGCCGGGATCATCTCCCCAGTCGGGATGCCAGTTCAGGCGGATCGAGTTGGCCGTCGTTCTGTCGCCGCCTTGCTCAACAAACCGCGCCAGCATCTCGCGCATCGCTTGCGCTCCGGCAATGAATCGTTCTTCTGCAACCTCGTTGGTGACGTAGCCGTCCAGACCGTCGTCTCCGTCGCCCCATGCCTCGTAACTCATGTTGTTCTCCTTTATTCGATTGCGTTCAATAAATCCGAAACCGTCAAGTGTTCCGGAACGTTTTGCAGAAACCGCTTTATAACTTCGCGGGCGCCAGATATCCGGCGGGGTGATGGCGTTGTCCTCGTGTCGGAATATAAGTGGTTGATCGCGCCATCATCCGCACCGGCCGCCTGTTCGATAGCTTCTTGAATCTCGTCCATAGCTCAGCGCTCCTTACTGATCAGCGCGCGTATCGGTCGCCTTCGAAATTGTCGTTCACCGTGTCATCTCCTATGCCGCGCCATGCGGCGGGTGGGGGTCAAGATTCGCTCATTGCATCTGCTGGCTGTCTGTCGCGATTATATAGAAAATTTTCCCCAAAGCCAATTTATTTTGCTATAGCTGTCTCACAAATTGATCAGTGGAGACGCAAATGCCTTCCGAAGCCGTAGTGAGACTGCTTTCCCCGGCCCAGCGCGAGATGCTGATCGCCCATATTGACGCTGCGCTCGACGTCACCACAGATCAGACCCAGCATGTGCGCGCCGCCCTCATGAAAGCCGGCTTCCTGCGCGGCCATCCCTTCGGCGCTGCAAGGCCGCGCCTGACGGTACTGACCACCGAGGGCCGCTATGCCGTCGGGATGATTCTGGGCTCCTACGCCGATGCCCTGGTCCGTGCCGGGCTGCTCGAGCAGGAGAACCCGCTCAACGCCCTGCAGGCGCTGCGCGAGATGAGAGCCGGTGGCCGGCCGCAACCGCAGAAGCTTCAGGAAGTTCTGCCGCCGCGTCTCCGGCAAGCCGCGCGACCGCAACGATAGCGCCCTTGAACAGAAAATATGTGCGGCCGGTGCCAGGTTCATTTTCGATCTCAACTTTCGACAGCGGGATCGCGAAGAAGTTCGGCGCCGCCAGTTCGATCTTCAGTTTGTGGTCCATGGTTTTTCTCCTTTTTCCGATGAAGGCGGAGCGCGGCATGCGCTCCGTTGGCTATTCCGTGCGGGACATCCTGTTCGCTGATCATGATGCGGCGCAGTTTGCGGCCCACCGTCCCGCTGTTGCCCGTCATGCCGATCGCGCGGGCGAATAGCTTCACGCCAAGCCCAAGTTCATCATGGATCGCGCGCAGTTCGTCGACAGTCATGTGTTTTCCTTTTCAGAATACATCGCCCGAGGCACCCCAAGCGGGCATCTGCACGGTCACGTATTTGGTGTCGTCGGGCAGGCCGTGCGCGGCTCGCCAGCGCCGGCGCAGAATGGCCCCACGATCGCACAGTTCGAGGTAGTGCGATCGAATCCACTGCAGCGGCGGATCGTTACCATCACGGTCAGCGCGCGCACGGGCGCTGGCCTGTTGCAGGATATAATCCAGATCCAGCTCGCCGGTCTGCTGGTCGATCAGTAGGTCGTTGCTGAAGGCTGACATTACGCAACCTCCGCAACAGATACCGCGCGCGCAGCGATGATCCTGGCTGCAACGCTATCGGGGGTCGGCTTTATGGTAGCCGCGTGCCGAAGATAAAAGTCGACGTCAGCGTTTTCCTCATGCGCCCAGTCGTATGACAACTCGAAGTGGGCCAGCAACATGTCCTCCCGATCAAAACGATAGGTGGAAGCCCTTTTGATAATCCACATCAGCCGGTCTGCTGCGGTACTCTGATCAATCGCGCGCCGAAATCTTTTTTGCTTTTCAGTCATGCGGGCCATCACAGAATCTCCTTCTCGATGCGCGCCGAACCTTTGGCGACCACATGCGCCGCCAGCGACGGGGCCACGTCATAGGACCGTTCAGCGAAATGCTTCACGCCTCGGAAGGTCTGACCGGCCAAGACGGTGATGCGGATCAGCGGCGTGATCTCGTGGCCTTCAAACGTCACAATTTTTGCTTTGGGGGATTGGTCGATCATAGTTCTATCCGCTTTCGCTGGCGGGCTGTATCGGCGCCCTGTTGAACAAATTCAGAATGGCAAATTTTCCCCGATACGCAAGGGGAATTTTTCGGGAATTTTATGTGCCGTAATCGGCCCGCGTCCGGCGCTTCTCAATGACCGGCCGGACCAGCTTCGGAACCCCGGATTCCTCCGATATCCGCCAGCCCATAGACAGCAGCAGCGAAAGCGACACCAGCGAGCCCTCAGGAGGCTCCAGACCCTTCGCTTCGTATTCCGCCCTGATCATGCGCTCCCCGTGCGCAACGCGCCTGGTGGCCACCTCTGTGGCTTGGGCAGCCTCTCTGGCCTTCTCAGCGCGGGCTTCCGCCTCAGCCGCTTCCATCTTCGCCGCCCGCTCCCGGCGATACTCAGCCGCCGCAGCGCGATCAAACACGTCCTCTGGATCCCATGGATCGCTGAAATCGCGGGGCATCACATGGTCCTTGTCGATGGATTTCTAACCAGCGCCATCATGCGCTTGCAGTGTTCTTCGTCGAACACGATCAACGGTTCAGCCAGCAGCAGATCATTGAGCTGGCGGCGAACGCCCATCACGCGATAGACCTCGACCATCGCCAGTTCGCGCAACGTGGCCGGCGCTGGCTGCCATTTGTAATCGTATTTCGCGCCGCACTCGCCGCGGTGCCAGTGCCGCATAGCCTCCTGCACGGCCCAGCTCGGCACATCTTCGAGCGCCGCCATGTAGGCCTCACCGCGCGCCTCGCCGGCCAGGTCGCCAGTCTCCCGGCTCGGCAGGACCAGCATCATCTTCGTAACCGTCATCATCGTGAGCTCACCGTGCGCCGTATCTTCCTCCGGCGTCATCGCCAAGACAGCGTTCAGTTCCCGCACATGGCTTTCAACCGCGATCTTTTGCGCCCGGTCCAAGATCAAAGAGGCCGGCAGCACCGGCACTATTCGCCGCACCCCCTCCCGATCGGGCTGACTTTCCTTCTTCAAGGTAGCGGAGCGCTGCGCTACCCACTGTGGCAACATGCTGAGCTTCGCGGGCCGTCGCACGTCCGGCTGTGGGATCGGTTCGATTACCGTAACCTGCGTTCCCATTGGAAAATCCTCTCTGTCTTACAATTTTTGGCGCTTCGCGGCGCATCCAACCATGGAATGTCGACCGCCAATCTGCCTTACGTCCGACCGCGCGGTTGGCATTCGCTTTCGCCCAAAGCCGCATATCCTCGGCAAGCGCATCGACCTCCGGATTGGTCAATCCAATCTTCGCGCCGTAGGCATAATCGGCAGCATCGGGCAGCCAACCATTGGGGAGAGCCGTCCCTGTTGTCCTTTTTTTGTCCCGTGGGACAGTGGGACAGTCGGCTCTATCTTCTACTTCTTTCTTATCTACTATCTTACTCTTAGAGATAGATAGAGCGTTCAATCCTGTCCCCGGGACATTTTGGGACATCTTCGCCCGATAGTCAGCTTTGCGCACCCGCTCCCGCTCGCGCCGTTCCTCAATTGACCCACTAGACCTAGCGGGTCGAAACAGCACGACCTCAATTTTACGAGCCTGTTCGAGCACCTGTCCCGGGGACAGTCCTTGGGACAATAGCGCCTCGATCAAATCGCAAATGGGGGTGCTGTTTTCGCTCATTGTCCCACTGTCCCACGGGACACGATTTCAAATACGCGATCAGCGCAGCCGTCTGCGTCGGCGTGTATCTGCGATCCGGCGAACCGAATTGTCCGGTACCCTCGCAGGGCCGCCGCGGCGTCCTTCCGGGCGTCGTGGGCGCGCTGTTCCTCCGATGAGTGGAAATCCTTGCCGTCGCACTCGACGAGCACCGCAGCGCCCGTCTGTGGCGAATAGACCGCCCAATCAGATCGGTAAAAGGACCATGCGAACTGCGGGACCAGGATCAACGCAGCGGAATCGTCGCCCGCATTTTTCTGCAGCACAAGATTCTGGCTGTTACGGGCAAAAACCATCAGCAGAGCGGCGCCCATCTGATCTTCTATCGGGCTATCGCAACTGCCGGTGATCTCGCTGAAATGGCGAGCACGCTGCACCACCGGGGCAAGCGACCGGCCGACTGGATTCATCTGCGCATCGCCGGCGTCATCCTCGGAGCCGCGGACGTAAGAAAGCCCACGCACGGAACTGATCGGATATCCTTCGACGTCGAGGCCGTCGTCATATGGATACGGTGCCATCAGGATTTCCCCCTCTTTGCGAGCGCCGCCGCGATCAGTTCGGCCGTAGCGGGATCAGTCACCTTGACCGGGAATGAAGTAGCCCCTGCGGCAGCCTGGCGGGGCGCCTGAGGGCCTTCGGCGTCGATGCGCTCCAATGCCAAGGCACGGCGGGCTTTGCCGCGCTGAGCGAGTTCTGAGGCCCGGTAATCTCTGCCCATCAGGAGGCGTCCTTCTTGAGATCGGCCAGCGCGGCCGCGATCGCGATATCCAGCGTCTCTCCTTCCCTTTCCGCGATCACGACGCCAGATTCCGGATCTATGATTTGGATGGCATAGAGCGGTTCGGAGGGCTGTTGCCTGCCCTTTCCGATCAACCAGAACAGGTGATCCGGGATGGCATGAATGCCTGATACGGATGATGTCACGTCGTTTCCCCTTCCATGAAGATGTCGCATCCGGCGAACTGGCGGTTCGTAAGGCGGCACGCTTCCAAGGTACCGTAACCTCCCGCGCACGGATCAATCACCAAATCCCCAGATTTTGTCGTCGCGCGGATCAGCCGCTCCATCAGCGCGAACGGCTTGGCGTGCGGGTGGATGTTGCTATTCGCGGACTCCGCCCACGAGTCCCGTATCGAATTGTCGGTCCAGATGTTCTTCGCCAGCGTCGGCCGCTTTTGGATCACCAGCAGATATTCCGAGACGCCGCGCGATCGCCGCCCCATCCCGAAGTGCAGTTTGTTCCAGTGGATCAGGTCGACGATCTGCATCTGCGGCGTGCGGCGGAAATAGCGGAGATGATGGCCGCTCCCGATCGAGAATTTGTCGGTCCAGAACAACAGATGGCCCGACGGTTTCAAAACGCGCGCGATCTGCTCGACGAAAAAAGCAATCGTGTCGTCCGTCATCTGCGGCAGCTTGGCGCGCTCTGTCTGCCGGGCGCCCTCGTTGCCAAAGGCGAGCTGGTCCAGAACGCCGCGGTACTGCGCGTCCAGGATCGCCAGCTTTGCTTCCTCGTCCTTCAGCGACAGCAAGAACTTCACGCCGTCCATCTTGTTGCGGACATTCCGCGGCACGCGAAGTGCGCGATCTGAGTCGCGGCGATTGCCTATCATGATTTTGAATTTCCTGATCTGGCCCGACGCTATAGCGAGTCCGGGGCGGATGTCCACGATGGCGAGAGATAATTATTTCTGGCAAACTGCTACGGCTGGTGGTCGGCGCAGGGGGTCGGCACAAGGAACCGAAGATTTTAGATCGGCGGCAAAAATTCGCGGACCTCAACCGTGTAAGCCGGGCTGGCGGAATACCGTTTGATCGCGCGCAGGTCGCAAATCTGCGCATCGTCCCGGTAAACGATGCCATTCAAGGAATCCAAAAGCTTGGCGTGGTTGTCAATATCGGGACGCGGCGTCGGCATCAGTCTGCCCTCTATGGCTGCCTGGCGATCACGCGGCGACCAACTGGCGGGGATGCGCCGATCTGCGATCACAAGGACGCACAGGGGGCGCTCAGAGGGCGGCCTGGCGCGCATCCGCAGCCGGGCGACCTCAGCCAGAACCTTCTCCGTCGCCTCGGTAGCGGGGTCAGGGTAGATGTGGACGAAGGGCTTCCCGCCTCGGGGATAAACGATCCGGGATCGATGGCGGCCCTTGTGGCCGGGATCCCCCAGCAGCGTCATGGAAAAGAACACAGGCCCCGGAATCAAAGCGCCGTCGAAGCCGGGCAACGGTTGTTCGACGGCGCTCATGATCGTGGCCTGACGTTAATGCGGACGGGAGCCGTTGCCGGCGAACGGCAGAACGCTTCCGGTGCGATCGGCGGGGTCGCCTTCCTCGAAGTCACTGGCCGCAGCCGCAGTCTCGCCGGGGCCGTCGTTCAGCGGCATTCGCATCACCGAGCCGGCGCGCTTCCGTAGGCCGGTGCTATCGCAGTAATAGTCGAAGTGCGCGAAGAAATCGGTCAATTTCTCGGGCTCCATCCGATCAAGTGACCGCGTCACCGCGAAGGCCTTCTTGTGCAGATGGTCGTTCTCCGCCGCTTCCTTGACCTCGGCGCCGAACTCGCCGGAGATAGAACGGGTTTCCTGATACGACTTCCGCCCCGACGCCATCAGCGCCGCCAGCTTCTTGGCCGGAATCATCTTGATTGCTTCGGTGACGGTCGCGGCTTCCGTTTTCTTGGAGCCACCGCCGGCCGCGCGACCGCGGGGTTTCTTCTCTGCCGCCGGAGCGGTCTTTTTCGGACGTGCCATCGTGGTCTCCTTGGGGTTTCAGGGTTCAATGCAGATGCCGGATATCGATGATCGACCATTCTGGGCGGTGGGCTTCGGCGTCGTCAGCGAGAATGTCTCGGAGCAAGGATGCTGCAATAGCCTGCGGCTCGGCGTGGCAATTATCAGCGAGGTCGATCAACATTTCCGCAGTCTCGCGTGAGACCGGGATGCTCAACCAAACCACCTGTTCCTGATCGTCGGAAAAATTTGCCATTCCCGATTTGTAAATGATTCAGAAATCTGTGGCTAGTCATCATCCACTGGTCCGTCGATAATTTTCCCCAATTTCGGGATCGCCGACGTCACCGGCCACGGCGCATGATCCGGCCAGCCCTTCCGGATGCGGTTGATGATCTTGAAATAGGTATCCAGCCGCACCGAGATTTCGCTGTTCGCGAATCTGAGCAGGAACGCCTGGTTCCCATGGACTTCTTTGCTGACGCTCGCAAGCGATCTGCCGGTATTCTCGGCATAAGCCTGAGCGAGAGCGATGAGATTGGCGCGCATTGCTGTTTCTGACATGGGAAATTTATATCAGGCGTAGAAAAATATCTCAAGGGTGTTGACTTGGGGATAGTTTGCCCTAGATTGGTCGAGCGTCGAGTCCCATTCGGGGAGCGGTCGGAGGCCAAAATGAATATCCTGAAAATCGATAAAATTGCACACGCCACGCAGAGGATTTGCCTCTACGTGGCGGTTTCCGTTCTGGCCGTCGCGGGCGTGTTCGCCGGATTGATCGGCGCAGCTGCGGCTGGCGTCGGCCTGATCGGGTGGTGACAATGCGCAGTTTCTCTAATGCTCGCAAGAATGTTGCTTGGCTCAATCGCGAAATGCGTAAGGCCACTGCAACGCTTTTGGGAACGACCTTCCGCCCGTCGCGCGGCTTTGCGCGTCACATCCGAAAAATGAAAAGGACCAAGAAATGACCGATACGGACCGCGCCATCCTGCGCACCGACAACAACCCGCCGTTCCCGATCATCCCGACCGCGCAGATGATCGCGGACGAAATGATGCGGATCTATGCGCCCGATATCGAGAAACTCGAGGGACTGCTCGCCAAGGCGCGCGACCTGCCCAAGCTGATCGAGGACGATCAGGCAGCGCTCAACTGCGGCACCGTCATCAAGGAATTTCGCGATCTGGACCGGCGTTTCGAGAGCGTTCGAGAAAGTGAAAAAGACCCTTACATGCGCGCCGCGCAGGCCGTCGATGCCATGTTCTTCGGCTTCCGCGACAAGATTGGTCGCCGCAACAAGAACGACCGCAAGGCCGCTGCCGGCGCCTCGGATATCCTGCAGGCACGCATCAACGATTTTCAGGACCGCAAGCTGGCGCATGAGCAAGCCGAGCGCGCTAGGGTCGCGGCAGAGCAGGCCCGGCTGGCGGCAGAAGCGCAGCGGCAGGCCGACAAGCTTGCGGCGGAAGCGGTGGAAAAGTTGGCCGCCGCCGAGCGAGCCCGCAAGCCGGAGATCGTCGAACAGAAGCACGAAGCCGCAGAGGAAATGCAGGCACAGGCAACCATCGCACAGGTCGAAGCCGAGACCGCTTTCGCCCGTGCGGAGGAAGCCCGCATCGCTACTTTGGCACGGCCGGCCGACATGGCGCGGGTCCGCGGAAACGACGAATCCGGTGCAGGCGTCACGCTGACGGTCGCGAAGGAAAACTACGCGCTGCTGACCGACCGCGACGCCATCACGGACGAGGACAAGATCAAGCTGTTCACGTTCTTCACCGACGCCGAGGTCGAGAAGGCGCTGCGCGGCTGGGCGAAGGTCGGCAACTACCGGCAGAAGATGGCCGGCGCCGAGATCGGGACACGCAACAAAGGCGTGACCCGGTGACGCGCGCCTATCGCACAGCCAGCACCGTCACGGCCGAGCAGATTGCATCCTGCTCGGCCAGGCTGACCAAGGACCACGTCGAGATTCTCACTGCGTCTTTGGACGGAGGCTATGCCGCCGCGGCCGAGCTTTTCGGTCTGCCGCTCGGCACCGTGAAATCCCGGCTCAACCGTGCCCGCACCGCGCTCGCGGCCGCGCTGGCAAAATCACAGGAGGCGACAGATGCGAGCCAAGGCTCTTGAACTGCGGGACGAAATGACGTTCATCGCGATCCTCGCGGTGGATATGAACCCGGTAGCGCCGAAACCGTCTGATGACATCATCGACGCAACCGCAGCAACCTACATCAGCCGTGACCAGCGATGGCTTCTCCGCCGCGTCGGCTATCCCTGCGACGGGAAGCCCAACATCCTGATCACCCGGCTGTCCGGCGACGGCAGCAAAGCCAGCAACGATCCATACTATTGGGGCGACCGCACGTTCGCGGTTGCCCATGCCTACATCATCGAGCACTGGGCGTCGCTCAAGGATGGCGACGTGGTCGACGTGCAGTTCATCATGGGCGAGACGAAAGCGCCCAAGGTGTCGGAGCGCCTGGCATGATGCCCCGCAAGAAATGGCACGCGGACATCACCGATGAAGCGGTGCTGGACGCGTGCGAGCGCCAGAACATGACGCTGGATAATCCCGGCTTCTGTCTGGCGTGCGGCCTCGAAGCATCCGGCGTCGAGCCGGATGCCGAGAACTACGAGTGCGAAGGCTGCGGCGAGCACGAGGTTCAGGGCTGCTTCAACCTTCTTTTGGAAATCGCGTAACCATTCGACAAACCACAACAGGAGAACTGAGATTATGAAGAAAGCTTTTTCGATGGTCGGCATGGAGCACCGCAAGACCGAGGCTCTGGTCAAGGCGCTGCAGCCCGGCGTCCCCGCGACGCTCATCCGCGAATCGACCAATCGCTTCGATCCGAACGCGATTCAGGTCTGGATCCACGGCGAGTTCGTCGCCTACATCCCGAAGAACCAGAACGCACTGCTGGCCGCGATGCTGGATCATCCGGAGCGGCCGCTCGACGACGCTGGCAGTCGGTCTATCGAGGCCGTTTTCATTCGCTCGCCGAACAGCGGTTATCCGCAGGTCGAGGTCGAGGCACCGGAAGGAACGCGGTTGTGAAGGACATCACCCCGCAGACCAAGGATCGCGTCCGGGTTGCCGCTGGGCGCGAAGGCGGGCCGATGCCGGTAAGGCGCAGCCAGGAAGTCGCCGCGCCAGCCGACCACGCCGTGGTGGCCGGCCCGGAGCCGACCAACTTCCTCGCCATCATTGCGCGCGCCGCGGCGGACCCGCGCACCGATGTCGCCAAGATGCAGGCGCTGCTCGACATGCAACGCCAGATAGAGGACCGCGACGCCATGAAGGCGTTCAACGCCGCATTCGTGGCGCTGCAACGCGACCTGCCGGCGATCAAGCGGGACGGCAAGATCGAGATACGCGAGAAGGATGCCGCCGGCGGGCGCAGCGGAAAGGTCCAGCAGTCGACACCGTACGCCACTTTCAACAACATCATGAAGGTGCTCAAGCCGCTGCTCGAGCGGCATGGGTTTACGCTATCGTTCGCCACAGAACCAGCGCTCGACGGCGCGCGCATCATGGTGCGCGGCTTCCTGGATCACATCGGCGGCCACCAGCGATCGACGGCGTTCCCGCTTCCGGCGGAAACCTCGGGCAGCAAGAACAACGTGCAGGGCTGGGGATCGTCTATGTCCTACGGCAAGCGATATTGCACGATCGCGCTGCTCAACATCGTCAGCGAGGCGCTCGAAGATGCCGACACCGACGGGCACATTGAGCGCAATATGAAGCCGGCTGCCGGCGGCGGGTTCGCCGAGGTCGAAGAACGCAAGACGATCAGCGAAGAACAGATCATCGTAATGCGCGATCTCGTCGAATGGTGCGGTGTCCCGAAAGCGAAGTTCCTTGAGCACTACACCATCAAGAAATTGGCCGACCTTCCCGCCGATCTGTTTGAGGTCGCCAAGAAGGATTGCCAGCAGTTTCATGCCAACCAGCAGCGGAAGGCCTGACCATGGCAAAGAGCACGAAGCCGGCGGCAGCCGCCAAGAAGGCCCCGCCGGCGCCGAAGTCCGAACTGCTGATCATCGACGTTGAACAGGGTTCCCCGGAGTGGTTCGAGGCCCGTCTCGGCATCCCCACTGCGTCCGTTCTCGCGACTGTCATGGCGAGCGGAAAGGACGGCGGAGCGTCGATCACGCGCACGAAACTGATGCATCGGTTAGCGGCTGAAATCATCACCGGCCAGCCAGGCGAAGAAGGTTTCCGATCAATCGCCATGGAGCGCGGTAATGCGCTGGAGGATGAAGCGCGACAGTCCTATTGCAGGCGCAAGGGTGTCGAGCCGCGGCGGGTCGGGTTCGTGCGAAATTTTTCAGGAACGAAATTGTGCGGCGCCAGTCCCGATTCCCTTTTGGGATTTGACGGCGGCCTTGAGATCAAGACGGCGAAAGCCGAAGTCCTGATCCCGATGCTGCAACGCCCGGCACCGATGCCGCCGGAACACCGGGCGCAAATTCAAGGGAGCCTGTGGATTTGTGAGCGGGACTGGTGGGATCTGACGATCTACTGCCACCGGTCCATGCCTGCGCTCGACATCCGCGTCTATCGGGACGAGGTCTACATCCGCGAATTGTCCAACGAGGTGGAACGATTCAATCACGAAAAGGGAAAGCTGGTCGAGCAGTTGAAGCGGATGGGAGTCGCCGGATGAAGTTTCTCCGCAACGCCAGCGGCGATATCATCGCCGAACTCGACGACGCGCTGACGGTCGAATATGGCCACATGCGCGTCCGCGCCGCCATCCATCTCGGCGAGCGGCTGTTCATTGATGGTCTGGAAGTGCCCGCCGCAAACTACGACGTGACGGATCACATCCGATGAGCAGCCGCGTCCGGCCGATTACGATGATCTGGAACGGCCAGAACATGGTCCCGCTGCCGCGCCACCAGCGGCAGTGCGACGAGCAGTTCGAGGTCGGGCGCGCCTATCCGCTGCTGGTCCATGAGGAACGGTCGGCGGCCAGCCAGTCGCATTATTTCGCCCAGCTCCGGGATCTGTGGTTGTCGCTCCCGGAGAAGATCGCCGCAAAATATCCGTCGGTCGAGGCGCTGCGCGCGAAGGCGCTGGTCGAGTGCGGCTATTGCGACGAAAAGAACTTCGTTTGCGACACCGACGGGCATGCCCGATCGCTGGCAATGAACCTGCGGTCGCGCAGCCCCTTCGCGGTGATCCTGTTGAGCGGAAATGTCGTGTTCGTTTATGACGCGAAATCGCAATCGAACGCCGCCATGGGAAAAGAGGAATTTGAAGCCTCGAAGGTCGCCGTCCTCGAATATTGCCTCAGCCTGGTCGGAGTGACGTGGGCCGAACTGCATCGGATGCATCCACCGAAGAGGAAATCGTCATGACGAGAGCCGTGGTCACTCATTTCTTTCGGCCAGCCTCCGGGAGGCCTGTCATTCATAGCGTAACCGTCATTGAGGAAAAGTCCGACAATCGCGACGGCAAAACGTATGTTTACCGGACCGAATACGACGTCGAATGGTCGCGGTCCTACGGATACTACCTTTTCCATCAAAGCGGCGGCGGCGGCGGACCCGTCCCTGTTTCGGGAATTTACCACGTCTCGGGCAGTGTCGAAGTTAAGGAAGAACCGGCTCAATGGGTGGACGCCAGGGATAAGCCGCCTTGGCGTGGTCGTCGCACCCGGATGATCAGGAAGCGTAATCGAACGCGCCGCCTCAACCTTCCTCCAAAGCAAATTCAACTTGATGCCGATACCGACATCCTTTGCTGGCTTGAACACAACGGAGCCGACGTCGATGCGGTCTGGTGCTCTGAATGCAAGGATATGGTCCGCGGCGACTACCTTTGCCAGCACACGTGGTGGTGCGACAAAACTGGCTGGTATTCAACGCCGGACGAGCGATGCGCATGCAAAGATGGGGAGGAATGTTATGCCTGACCTGTTCGATTACACGCCGCCTCCGGTCTATCCAGAGACCGCTGGCCATAAGGAGCCGACCACCAGCGCGGCCGCTGCGCGCCTGATGGCACCGAAGGTGCTGACCCTGCGCGAACAAGTCCTGACGGCCCTGCGTGTCGAGTGGCCAAGCGGTCTGACTGCTGACCAGGTTGCCGCCAAGATGGGCCGTTCCGAATTTTCTGTCCGCCCGCGCCTCAGCGAGCTCCGCGCCACCGGCGAGATCATGCCCGCCAATATCGTCCGACCGAATGCCAGCGGCGTGAACGCCATGGTCTGGGTCTGCCGTCAACCGAAGGAAGAAACATGACCCTGCGCCTGTACACCACTGCCCAGAAACGCCACGTCGTCGACGAGTTATCGGCGGCGGAGCGCCGCGCCGCGCAGAGCTGTGGCCAGCCGCTCGCCATGGCCCATCGCTACCAGGTGCTGTCCGCCATCGCATCCGATCTGCGCGCACGGGAGAACTTTGCCGGGTCGGCCACCACAGCCGAACTGGAACGGCATCTTCGCCAAGCACAAGAAGGACGGGACGATGCCGGATATGCCACCGGCGACATGATCGCCCTCGCCAATATCTTCATTTCCAAATGGCCCCTGATCTCTCAGGCGCTCAAGCAATTTGAAAAGGACGTGCAATCGTGAAGCAGCCCATCCCGGAAGCGGCCCTCAAAAAGCACATCGCCATCCTCGGCATGAACGGCAGCGGCAAGACGTCGGTCGCCAAAAGCCAGATCATCGAACCCGCGCTCAAAGCCGGGATGCGGGTCTGCAACATTGACCCGACCGGCGTCGGCTGGGGCCTGCGCCTGAAAGCCGACGGCAAGACCAAGGGCTTCGACATTTACATCGTCGGCGGGGAGCACGCGGATTTTCCGCTGCAACGCCGAGATGGCAATACGTGGGGCGAGATCGTCGGAACGTCATCGGACAGCTTCGTGTTCGACACCTCGCAGATGACCGTCGAGGCGCGCTCCCAATGGTTTACCGACTTCGCCGAGACGCTGCTGCGCAAGAACCGCGGGCCGCTGGTGTTCGTCCTGGACGAAGCCCATCTGTTCGCGCCGCAGGGCGGGGCGCGGAGCGGCGGCAGCGCGCCGGCGATGCTGCACGCGACGAACAACTTGCTGTCGCTGGGGCGCTCCAAGGGCTTGCGCATCACCATGATTTCGCAGCGTCCGGCCAAGCTTCACAAGGACTCGCTGACGCAGGCGCACACACTGATCGCGATGATGGTGACGGCGCCGCAGGACCGCAACGCGGTGAAGGACTGGATCGCCGATCAGGCGGACGACGGCGCCGGCCAGGAGGTCATCAAATCGCTATCCGGTCTCGCGCCTGGCGAGGGATGGGTTTGGGCACCGCGCGAGCATGTTCTTGAGCGCGTCAAATTTGCGTGGCCCAAGACGTTCGATTCAAGTTCTGCGCCCGACAGCGATCCGGACGATGGCCCGAAGCTGACGCCGATCGATCCCGGTGCCATCAAGGGCCTACTTGAAAAGGTCGCAAAAGAGAAGGTCGCCAACGACCCAGCGGCGCTGCGCGCGCGGATCGCCCAGCTTGAGAAAGAGGCCGCCACCAAGGTGCCCGCGGCCGCGCTGGACGGTGACATCATCGCTGCCGCCGAACAGCATGGTTATGAACGCGGCCATGCCGATGGCCACTTGACGGGCATCAGTAGCGGCCGCGGCCACATCCGCGGTGTGATGTTCGATCTGATCCACGATATCGAGATGGTCGTCGACAAGCACCGCACCGAAGCGAACCGTCTTACCGAGATGGCGAGCGACGCTGCGACGGCCAGCGAGAAGGTCCGTCAAGGAATCCGGGTAACGCCGGTCGCCGGATTGATCAAGCACGACGACAAGATCACCGAGCGCGGCCAGCCGGATCTGGTCGCGGTGAAACCGAAATGGAACGAAGCAGAAAACATGGCATCCCGCGCCTCGATGTTCCAGCAGATGCGGGGAACGGGATCGCTCCCCGGCCCGCAGCAGAAGATCGTCGACGCCATCCGCTGGTGGAACGTCCTGATGCCAGGCGCGGCGCCGACGCACGCGCAGGTCGCTTTCATCGCCGGCTATTCGCACAAGTCCGGCACATGGGCGAATTACCTGAGTTTGCTGCGCACGGGCGGGATGCTGGCGCCCAAGGGCGATCTGGTCCTGACGCCGGAGGGCATCGCGGCTGCCAATGATCCTGCCGTGGCTCCCACCGTCGAGGCACTGCACCGCGCGGTGCTCAGCAAGCTTGGCGGCCCGCAGCAGCGCATCCTTGAACCGCTGCTGTCGTCCTACCCGGACAAGTGGAGCCACGAACAATTGGCCGGAACCGCCGGCTACAGCCACAAATCCGGGACATGGGCAAATTATCTCAGTACACTGCGCACGCTGGATCTGATTGAGAAGAAAGGCGACCTCCGGGCACAAGCTTGGTTGTTCGCCGCATAACCGGAGGAAAGAACGATGTCTGACATGAACGAACTGGTGCTCGCTAAGCTGGTCGAACTCGCGCTGCGCCCGACTGCGGCGCAGTTGTCCACCGCGCAGGCGAATGCCAGCCATTTGCAGGCGATGACAATGCGGCAAGGTGAGCAGATCGCCAAATTACGTGATGATGCACGCAAGGCCGATACGGCGCTGACCGAACTATGGAAGGCGGCCAAGGACGTGGCGGCCCCGCGCGTAAGCAAGTCCGACAACAGCCCTCCGATGCTGGCCTTGCGCCGTGCCATCAAAAACGCAGAGCCGCTCGTCGACCAAATCCCGTTCTAACCACAGGAGAGCACCATGGCACAGACACCAGGCCCGAAAGAGTTGCAGCAGCGCGCATTGCAGGAGGCGCGCCTCCTGAAAAGCGCAAAGAAACCCTCGGCGGCTGACCTCCGCAATCAGATCGCGAAGGTCAAGCCGATGACGAAGCGCGGCGGAAAGCGCGGGAGATGACGTGGGATCCGACTAGTTTTTGGATCGGTTATTATGCTGGCGCGGCAGTCGTCGCGATCAGTATTTGGGTCGGGAGTAAAATCTAATGCCACGCCTTCTCCGCCCCGTGATACCCACATCTGTCCGCTGCCGCGTCGCCCTGCGGCAGCTCGGCGAGATGTGGCCCGACGACGTCATGGCGGCCAACAAGGGCCGCCTCGGCGCCCTGCTGGCCGAACTGCTGGCGCACCTGGCCAAACTGCTGGGCTGCGAGGTCAAAGGGCTGCACCTCGACCACGATCCCGCGCTAGGCGCCCGCGAGAAGGTGTTCCGCAAGGGCGTGCACGTCGAATATATGCCGCCGGCCAACGACCCGGATTCGCTCATGTACCGCGAAGCCAACGCGCACCGCGTGAAGACAAACCACATTGGTGACCACGGCCAGCATCCCGACCGGGTTCTGATCAAGCGCCAGCGCCGACGGGAGAAGCCGCCGAAGCCGAAGCGGTCATCCCCAATCCGATCCGCTGGCAAGATGCCGAAAGGCAAGACCAAGTGGGCTTCGCGCCCGTTTCCGAAAAAGGAGAAGCGCCGATGATGCGCGTTGCTGTTCTGGTGGACGAGGCCAACCGCCGCCTTGGAAAACTGACGGTAGGCCCAGCCTGCTTCGTCATCCGCCACGCCGATTCAACCTTCGTCCGAACCGACAAGGTCGTCCGGCTTCATCATTCTCACCGCGCGCTGGCCGTTGTTTTTGAGCAGTGCGAGGTCTACACGCGCAAGCAATTGGAGCCGATCTGAAATTCTCGTATTCCGGCATCCAAACTAACCCGCTGCGGGGTCAGCAGTACCACTGAAGGAACCACCCATGAAACGATTGATGATTGCCACCGCCGCCCTGATCGCTGCCGCTACGCCGGCGTGCGCCGAACCGCCCATGACCGTTGCAAAGTGCCTGCAGGTCTACGGCGCCCTTTCCAGCCTCGACACCTATCAGAAGATGGTGGACGGGAAGCCCGTGGCAGTTCCTTACCGCCTCGGCGGCGCGGTGCGGTTCACCATCGCACAGGCCATCACGTCGCTGCGGTCCTTGGCCGACGCCACCGAAAAAACCCGGATGCAGCTCCTGCAGGAAGTCGGCGGCGGGAAGCAGATCGAACCTGGCTCCCCGGAACTGACCAAGCTCAACGCCGAATATACGAAGGTGATCGAGGCCCCGTGCGGCGCCACCATCCCGAAGATCAAACTGTCGGACCTGAAACTCGGCGACGATGAGGGCCAGAACCCGATTCCGCCCGGAACTCTGAGCCTGCTGATGCCGGTGATCGACGCCGACAAATAGCTCACCCGCCGCCGCAGCGGGACGCCGCCTCCACGCTGGGAGGCGGCGGTTTTCTTTGCCGGCACGAAAAAGCCCGGCGCCTGTGGGGAGCGCCGGGCCAGTCGATGGAGGTCCAACCAAGAAAGGACGGCGACGCCGGAACCCGGGGTCTATTCGGGCTCGGTGGGGCCGACCGCAGTTATGGATGGATTCGATCCAGTCCGCAAGGTCCCGCGCCGGGCCAGCGCAGCGTCAGGGCGCAATGGCGTCAGGAAGTCGGGGATTGGCCCGCACCGAGCCTGCATCCCTCTCTACGGCCTCCCGCTGCGAGAAATGACGATGGGCGATACGCAGCCAGTGCAAAAGGTTCCGTTGCTTCGTCCGGAGGCCGAGGATCTCGGACCTTATCCGAACGGCCTCCTGAGTGTGTCGGGGCAACAGCAGGGCCAATTCGACCATCCCCGGGCGTCGGGTCGCATGTGCATCCCGTAAAACCCGTAGTTCCCCCGTGGTCCAGTTCGACATCAGCCGGCTCCGTGCGGATCAACGATCACGAACCCGGCGATCGACCGGGCATGCATGCGGGTGCGGCCGCGCCCGGAATTGCTGTCGTGAACCAGCCATGTCGACCCAGCGATGTGCTGCTCGAGCACGAACACATGCCCGCGGCGAGCCGCCACCATCCGGGGCGCCGGCGCGGCGCGCGGAAACCGCAACCAGTTCGCAGCCAGGTTCAGCGACGGGATGATCCGGCCGAACAGATACAGGCTGGCGCCGCATCCGCAGAAGGCGTGGGGGCATCCGGCCGGCCGGCCGCCGACTACGGTACTGGCTGCCGTTGCCGATATGACTGTGATCCGCTGCAAAGGATTTGAAAAAAAAGCGTCGGTTTTGGCGTTTTTGTTCCGCTTGTCGATTTTCTCGACTGCTTTGGAGGGGGCAAAAATCGACATGCCGAAGTCGCACGGCATGATGACGTTACATTCGGGCGGCGCGACCGGCGCGCGGGTCTGCCGCGGCCGGGCCTCAGCGGTGCCGGCAATGATCGAAAGAACGGCCGCCAGGACGAGAATGTGCTTCAAGATGAAATCCCCCATTGGTCAAAAGTGATCAGGACGGGAGAGTTCTTGGCACAAATGGAAGAGGCGAAAAAGTCTTGACTTTTAGGGCAGAAGAACCGCCGAAACCAGATAGATGATGTCGACTAACGCCACCGACAGCCACGCCATATTGCCGTACCGCGGACGCGCCAGAGCATGGATGATCATCAGAACGCCAACTGCAATCCCAATGGCACCGATCAACATCCCGAACACCTGGATCTGATTCATCGCCCCCCCACCGCCGCCTACTCCGATCCGGCGCCAGTACCAGACAATTGCTCTGGTGATGAAGGCGCCCGTCATATCGACGAACAGGGCGGTCGCCAGCACCATGGCGTGGCGACGAACGTCGGGATCCACGATAAGATGAACGGGGGCGATCTCGCGCGGCCGGCGCCACTGCATCGTGAAATACATCATCAAATAGCAGAGCAGGAAAAACGTATTGATCGCAACGACACCGTTCGTCAATTCAAGAATCAGATTTAGGTGCCGCATCGATCATCCTCCGCTTGGCGTAAAGATCGAACATCATCGCGGTAAGAGGATCACCCGAATCAACGTAGGGCTGCAATTGCTCTTTCAATGCACGCGCCTCAATCTGCAGTTCGTCGGCTGCGGCAGCGACTCGTTCGCTGAGTTCCGTCCGATGCGGCCTCAGCGTCAAATTCTCCCAGAGCCGGACAAGTGCGCTCATGATCCCGGACCGTTCGGTTTGAAGATGGCGGTCAGTTGTCCGACCAGCGATTTCATTTCCGAGATGGCGAGAATCGACTTTTCCGAAACCTGCTTGAGCTCGGTCTGCGCGCTGATCCGCTCGCCGCGTTCCAGCCACAGCCAAATCAAAAGAACCCCGGGAACCCCCGCCTGCTTGATATAGTCGAAAATCTCCGGGAAGGTCATGAACGGACATCCTGCGCTCCACCATCGTCATGGCCGGGACTTCAACGGCGGTGATCTGCATAGGTTGCATCGACAGGCCCTCTCCATCGTCTGGATACCGCCACTAAAGTCAACGGCGGTATCCAGGGTTCAGCGATCAGCGGCGGCGGTGCGCGCCAGCCAGGAAGTGACCGGTCAGCGGCACACCATTGACTGACGGCGAAACGCCGCGGCTGGCACCCTTGGCGGTCACTGCCGAACAGATCGAGTTCGCCACGGTGCCGACGAGGTCGACGATACTGGAGCCGCCCGTAAACGTGGTGATGATTGATGCCACTTGGCTGGCCGGCGCCACGTATGCGCAACCGGTGCGCACAGCCTGAATCACGGACGAAACGGTCGGATCGGTCGTGGTGGTGCTGGCCGGCAGGCCGCCGGTGGTGCCGCAAGCGCCGAGCGCGAGCGCGCCGGCCAGAGTCGTGATCGTCGCAATTTTCTTCAACATCTGACGTTCCTTCGGGTTAAGCCGCCTTGATGACGGCAGTCGCGATTTCATCGGAGACCGGGCGCAGTTTGGCGTCCGATACCCATCCACCATAGCCGGTCTTATCGAGGGCCGCACGCGCGGCGACGAAGGCCACATCGAGTTGATGCTTGGTCGGCGCGTGTGGCGCTGGCGGGGCCACGAGAGCCGCCACAGGCGCAACCGGCGCAACCGGCGCGGCAGCGCCCATCTGGACTGTCCGCTTCGCCACCCATGCATCTCCACCTGTCGTCGGGTTCGTGGCATAGCTGAGGGGTAACCAGAAGTGTCCACGAAAGTTCGGCGACCACTTCGATCCCCAGCTATTTCGGATCAGCAGGGCGGTGTCGGACACCTTCGCGGGGTCAATGCCGCTGGCCTTGAAGAACGGCGTCGACTTGAAAGCCCGGTCATATCCCACGCACAATGCATCGTGGCCTCCGACGATGCTTTCCTTCGAGAGGTCTGGAATCGGCAGGATGCCCGACTTCGCCACCGCATCGCCGTCCAGCGATTCAGGCACCATGAACCCGAGGATGAACGGCAGACCGGATGCCAGACAGTTCAGATAGTCTGTCGCGCCGACCAGCCGCTCATAGCTGGCGATCTTGTAATTTCCCGCTTCGGCAAACACAGAGGCGGGCGGTGCCTTCAGAATGTCGTGGACGTCGAACGGCCAGACGGGCTCCGGCGCGACGCCGATCTTCTGCATCGCCTTGAGCACGTTGCGGGTGTCGACGCCATTGTCCTTGTCGAGGTCGCCTTCGATCTCGCGCACGGACCAGTAGAGCTGATTGCGGCTGAACCCGCCGGCGACGTCGGGGAACAGGAACTGCATCAGCGCGGCGCCGGACTGCGCGCCGCAACTATTTGTCTCGCCCTGATCAAATACGGGCGGCAGATGCTTCCGCAGATCGACGAAAGACGGAAGGTCGGAAACGGCGTGCGCTGCCGCATAGGTGCGGTCGCGACCGTCGATGTCGGGCGTAAATTTCCGGCCGAGCCCGTGTCCGTTCAGCGTCGGCATCACGCAACCTTGGCGGTTTGCGCGACGGCGAGGCGATCGCTTTCGGTGGGGGAAATCTTATCGATATCAGGATCCATGGCCATGGCAGCCAGCACCGGGCTGGCCTGCTTGTTGATGGCAATGCGGCTAACACCGGGCATGTCGAGCACCTGTTTGACCTGTGCGTCCTGGGTCAAGGTTCCAGTGATGACCGCCATGACCGATGAGATGATCGTATTGCCGAGGCCCGCGATTGAGACGACCGTCTTGGCGACGCCGGGTCCGAACAGGTCGGTGAGTTGCGCGGTCGATATCATCAGGACGCTCAGAACTGCACCGACGATAGAAATGATCTGCTTGCCGTTCAGGTTCATCGTCGTCTCCTTGATGGGTTGGGGGCGATTCGTGGCTGAAGCTTTTAAACCACGAATTTGCCCTGAACTCTACCTACAGCCCGCAGATAGCTTTTCCTTGCTTGATTATGAAGGCGCTGAGGCCGCATTTCCGAGCCCAGCGGTCTGCAGACTTCTGGTCTCCGCCGAACTTTTCGGTCGTCAGCGACCGGGCCCCCGCACAACTCTTTGGCATGTCGCTGCATGGAACATCGGACGTCGCGATCACAGCGGAAAGGATAACAACGGCGGCCCTCATTCTGTCACCTTGAGCAATTGGAGTGCGCTGCGGATCGCAGCTAAGGTCTTTGCATCCGCGATACCGCTTGAATCCAAGTCGTGCGCCTTTTGGAAATCGCGAATGGCGGTCTTGGTGAAGCTGCCATAGGAACCGTCGTCGTCCAACTGCGGTTTGACGCCGAGGGCGTTCAACGAACGTTGCAGCCATTCGACGTCGTCGATTATCGGGGATTGCGCAGGGACAATCGATGGGGCTGCGATCTCATTGACTGTGGCGGTCGTATCGCGCGCGATATTGAGGCGCGCAATGATCGGGCTGTTACCGGCCATCAGAGCGCGTCGATCCGCCAGCCCATTAGTTCCGCCATTCCATGCCTTCACGCAACCGAGGAAATCATTCGCATCAGCGAAGTGATTCAGGTTCTTCCACGTCCAGAACGCCGCACAGATTTCCGGTTGCCATTCCGGCAGGCAGGCCAGCGTCGGGTTGGCCTCTAGGTCAAGGTGCGCCAGCTTCCCGACCGCCGCATAGCCATCACGCCCTGTAACCTGCGGACCACCACGGCCGATGAACGTTGATCCGTCATGTGTCCCATGGCGGTTGCCCATGCGGTCGCCATAAATCTGATCAAAAGCACCCTTCTGCCAGCCTGGTTCCGTTCCAAATCGGTGCTGCACGTCGGAGACGGAACGAAATCGGTTCGGCCAGACCGCGACCATGCGCGCGGCCGTATAGTTGGTGTTCTCGGTCAGATCGCGAATCGTGAACCCGCCGCATTCATGCTCGATATTTGAGCAAAAGAATAGCAGTCGTTGTCTCGTATCCGTGATTCCGGCATTCGCCAAAATCTGCGGCTTAGCCGCAAAGGCGGAGATAACCGCTTGCGGTGCATTCGGCCAAATCTGCCGCCAGTTCTGGGGGGTGATAACGAGCGTCATGGGGACTCATCCTTTATGGAGTTGCGACGCCAAAGATTAAAGTTGTTGGTTTATTCATGATACGTAATCAACCCCTGAAGGACGACGGAGGTTGTCAGCATTTCTCCGGTCAAAGATACTGCCGGTGCCCCCGTCGCACTATTGGAGACCAGAGGAGCAGATCGCGTTCCTGGTGTTACGAAGCCGCTCAGTTGCGTTTGTCCTGCACCCGCGTTAATTCCTTGGTAGTTCGTGACCCCGACATATCCTCTATCGTTCGGCGTGGCTGATGCAGTGGTTGGAAGCCCAGTCAAAGAAAGAGCGCCAGAACATCCCCCCGTCGATGACAGCGAGAAGTAGAACCACACCTGCACCATGTATCCGGTGACAAGATACGAACCACCTTGAATGCCGTATGTCGGCACACCGCCTCCTGCGCACGTCAGAGTCGGCGTCCACGCCAGCGGCGACGCCATCACCTCGCCGCCTTTGACGAACAAAGGTCCAGGCACAACTAGCGCATGCGTCGAATCTCCGACCTCAATAGCATCTTGCGTGTTTAGCTTAATCATCGGGTGAAGATCGGTGCCGTTTGCGCCGAGACTAAGGAGCGGAGAGTTGTTCGGAACGGCCCCCCATCCAGACGAGAAGTTTGCTTGATGGAATTGGAAACCGTATTGATGCTGCCCGACAGCTCCGACTATTGCCTTGGATCCAGATCCATTGTCGAATACGTCGGCTTCAGCAACAGAAAACGAATCATATACGGCACCATATTTCGAGGCCGCCTGTCCCCACGTTCCAAGCATCCAGCTATATGCCGTGATCTTGTTCGCGCCGGTGCCGACGAACACATTTCCATATTGTGCATTTGCGCTTCCAGGTGGTCCGGCATCAATCCCGGAGTAGTTATTGAGATCAAATTCGTAGCATGCCATCAGCCGATGGAACCCGGTGTCTGCGTGGCAGACCGTATTGCGTCCGTAAATATTGCCGCCGGCCGCGCGCCCCACGACAGCATCGAACCATGCCATTCCAAATACATGCCCCGGATCATCTCCGCCCACCGCGTGGTCGACAGTAATCTGGCCGCCAATGGTCGGCTTTGTTGCATCGGTCGATGCAAAGACCGAGCTGTACCACGTATTCGTGGTGACGCCGGGACCAAACCACGTTTCGGGAACTACAATCGGAGGTGATCCAGATGTCTGAACGCCTTGCGCCAAAGTTACTTGTGCCTGTGCTGGTGTACAGAATATTACAATTCCCGCAAAGAGCAGTGCTGCCGACTTACAAGAAAACATCATCTGGGTTACATCCTTAAGTTAAAGGTTAGCGTGTTGTCGCTGGTGTTATCAAAGCCATTTCCGTTAGTTCCGTCTCCAATCTCATTAGCCGAAACTACGTGATATCCCAACGAACTGGCGCTGTAGTTCGTGGATGATACAGCAAGAGAAAGGGCCCCAACAACGGAATACGCAGCGATTCTAGTTGACGTAATGGTGGTCAAGCTATCAAACCCAATTCCAAAAACTGCCGATGCACTTGCACCACCAGCAGCAGTAGCCGCTGCACTGTAGATCGCAGTAAAATAATCCTCAGACAAGCCAGATACAAAAGACACTTGGTTTCCAGCGCTAGCGCGCGCCTGCTGAACTGCTGCCGTAGCGTAGCTGTAAACTGCCCCACTATCTCTTGACGCAGCCGACGAAATAACGCGATTGTACATATTCCAGACGCCAAGGAATCCTGCCGTTCCACCATAAGCGGATCCGCCGATTATCCAGTTCAATTGTGATGAACCGTCGCTTCTTGTGGTGCCGACGTAGGTTCCCCGAGACGCGGCCGGCCCGTTGGTAATGCTGGCATTGTTCAGCAGGATGCCATTCACAAGCACCAGCGCGGTGCCCGCCGAACGGGTTGTGTCATTGGTCCAGTCCGGGCCGTGCGACAGCCGCAGCGTTCCGCTGTCGTTCCAGACAAACCAATCGTTTACCTTGTTGGCGCCGATGGCGGCGGGATTCTTGGTTGTATCGGTTGTCGACACCGATATCTCCGAAAATGTCGTCGGAATTAAATTGCTGCCGTCATATATCGTTGCTTGAGAACCGACGTATGGCGTGTAATAGATCCTGGTCTTTGACGCTTGAGTAGTTGTCATGACAGGCGTCAAGGATGCCAGCGTCAACCGACCTTGTGGGGCTATGACTGCAGCGAGATTGCCGGTCTGTCCATTAAGAGAGGCGACTCCAGTCGTCGACGCCGCAACGGCCGCTTGAACAAATGCTGTACTAGCTATCTGAGTGGTATTATTTCCAATCGTAGCAGTTGGGACAGTCGGAACTCCAGTGAAAGCCGGTGACGCGGAGAGTGCCATTGACCCCGTGCCAGTGACAGAATTTGAAAGTGCCACGCCTCCGTAGGTGATGGCAGAGTTGAACAACGTGGTGCCGGTGATAGCCAGCGCGTTCGTCCCGATAGTCGCACCACCGAGGGCAAGAGAGGTGCCAGATGCCGCGCCAATGGTGGGTGTCGTCAGCGCCATGTTGGTGGCCGCAAGACCGCTCGGCAGCGTGGTCGACATTGAGAACACGCCGGAACCGTTCGTGACCAAGACCGAATTGTTGGCCGTGGTCACCGCCGCGAGCGTACCGCCCGATGTCGAATTGAACAGCAGACCAGGACCTCCGGTCACAGTCGTGGTGCCGACCGTGACTGATGCTGCGGTAGCGGTAATGGTGCAGGTTCCTCCGAGTGAGCATGTCTGGCCGTTGACCGTTGTTGAGGAGTTCGCAAGCAGCGCATTCGTGATGGGCGTAAAGCCAGCCGCGAGAGATCCCGCAGCTAGTGCACCGACGCCGGTAATTCCTGTGTAGGAGCCCGACACCTGGCCGGTCGCAATGGTGCCCGAGATATCTGAGAATGCCAGTTGGCCGACCGTGAGCGCCGCGCCAGCCGACGACTGACGGACCACCTGAGACGTGCCACCTGTGGCGCTGAAGTCCGTCGATCCGGCAGGGAAACGGATCACGCTTGATGCCGAGATGGCTGCCGCGCGCAAGATCAAATTACCCGAGGTGCTGCCGTTCAACCCGAAATCGTTGTCGGCGAAGCCCTGCAACGCGGTCCAGGTCTGTGCCACGTCGAGGCCGGCGAGCGTGTGCGTGCCGGCGGGCAACGTCGAGTTCGTGATACCCGTCGCCGTGATGGTCTGCGCGAAGGCACCTGCATGCGTAACTGCCGCCGCAGTTGCGAATGCGCCAGTTGTCGAGAAAGCACCGGTGATCGAGACTGTGCTGGTCGACGACCAGTTGCCTCCCGCAGTGATCGTGCGCGCGCCGTTGTTTACGCCTGTGCCTCCGTAGGTCCCAGCGATGATCCCGCTGTTGATTGAACCACCGGAGATCGACGGCGTACCGCCCAACGTGTAGGTTCCGGTGATCGTTCCGGATAGCACTGGCGCAGAAATTGACGGGGATGTCCCGAACACCAGCGGTCCCGTGCCCGTCTCATCCGATATCACCCCGAGCAACTGTGCCGATGTCGTCGCGGAGAACTGCGACAGCGGATTGGTAGTCACCGCACAGATCGCACAGGCATAGGTTGTCACACCAGCCGGGAAAGAGACCGACAAAGGCAACGTCGCGGCGAAGCTGCCCCCGGACGGGCCGGACAGTGGCCCGATGGTGGTGCCGTTCACGCGCGCGAAGATGCCTGCCGTTGTCTCCCATACGTCGCCATTATTGGGCGATGCCGGCGCGACACTAGGCGGAATGTTTAGGCTGGCGTTTGATGTGTTCGACGCCGCTAGCGTCAGTTTTCCGGTCATAGTGCCGCCGGTGATCGGAAGCGGAAGATATCCGAGCACGTCCTGCTTTGCGGAGAAATAGCTGTTCCACTGTCCAGCGGTCGGAACCTGACCGTAAGACAACCCGGGATTCGATTGTGCTGACGCGGTCGCGATAGAGCTCAGAAGAAACAGGCCGGCGACCAAATACCTATTTTTCATCTCGCAGATCCTTCTGAAAACGCCGGGATCGAATACCCGTCGATATTGTCGATGGTCAGGTCGTGAATCTCAGACTTCACTTGAGCAATCCATCGACGAACCCCCTCAAGATTGGCAGTCGCTTCTGCATGCTGCGCCAGAAAGGAAGTATCATCCGCAGGACGCGCTTCGGCGTGATATGCTTTCTGGTCGCTCAGCGACGCCAGCAATTTTGCAAGATCTTCGCGAGCGACATCCAATATTGCCACTTTCGCGTCGCGAACCGGATCGGGAGCCGGGTCGGATTCCCCGATAATTACATCCTTCACGCTACTGACAATCTGGCGAAGTAGACTTTTTTCATGCGCGGCATCGTATTGCGCGAGATCATTTTCGATCTCGTGTACCTGAGCATCCTTGATATTGATTTTGGTGCTCAGATCATTGACCCGCTCTATATCCGCCTTTGTGATATCGGCGAGACGATATCCAACAGCCCCGAGTTTCATCGCCGGCATGATGCGTTCAGATACAAAATCCTCCGCTTGTTGCAGCATTGATAGGAGTACATCCTTCTTATACGGCAAAAGATCATCGGCAGTCGGCGTATCGTCATCAACGATGAAATCCGGATCTCCGGATTCGTTGATGGCCGCAACGATCAATGGGTGCGCGATCGGTGGGGGAAATGAGGCATGCGCGTCCTCAATCGGAACCCCGTTTTCCTTGTCCTGCTTCACCAAGACTTCTCGATCTCGCCATTCCTTGATCTCCCCCGAATAGGCAGAAACCAAAGTCGAATATTGATCACCGAATCTTTCCGTGATCGTTGATTTTGCTACCTTGAACGTCATGGCAATCTCACAATTTCATCAGGATAAAGCCAAGCATCGACCGATCAGTCGTGTTATGCGCATTGCCACTACCCGTTGGATCCGTAGCGAATAACGAACTATGCGCGTGCGGAGCAGATTCAGCCGTTGTTGTGGTCGCGTAGGAGTGACCATGGTTAACGCTGGAGGCCGAAATGGTGGCTCCGGCCGGAGACGTTCCTATCTGCGAACCGCCGCCGCCGCTCATTCCACTATTATTTGTATTTGCATTTGACGAGTGAGAATGCGGGTCACCGGCGTTCATTCCATCGGTAACGCCGCTGAGGGAGTGAATGTGTACCGCGGATTCGGCTCCCGTCGTCAGCGAGCCGTTATGAAGATGCGCAGCCAGTTCAACGACCGACAGGACGTGCGTATTTTCACCAAAGATAGCGCCTGGCGTCGACGCGCTCAAACCGTTCTGCGAAGGAACGCCAGACAGGAGTCCGGATGGGACTCCGCTGCCCATCGTGTCGACACCTTTCGGAGTTGTGCAGCGAAAATCCAGCACTACAATTCGCTTGTTTGCATTGAAATCAGCATCGGCATTAGCGCCGCGAGCGACTGAAGAGCCCGCGCTTGTGAGCGTCGGGCATTGCGTATTGCTGAAGTTGTTCCAGAAATATCGGAAGGCAAATAACGCCGTAGAACTCGCGAGATTAAGTGCGTTGGATGCTGCGTTGCCGATGTTTCCGTTATTAAGCGCAATCCAACCGTAGGGAATATTAGAATCGGCTCGCCATGTGACGGTGCCAGTCCCCGCGGTGCCCGGAGCAACGACCCATCCTGACGAACTCATGGAATCAGGATCGGTCGAGTTATTATCGACGATCGACATCCACATGTTTCCAGGAACGACAGCTGACATCAAAGTCGAATAGGCTGGATACCCTCCGATTGATGACGCAAACCCTGAATCGTAGATGTTGTTCCCGCCTGCGCTTGCCCAGCGATTCCACGCTGTGGCCTGATTCAGGATGCCGTTCATGTCCTGGCCGAACGGCGGGACGCCACCGGCCGCCACAGGCGTAAAGTTTAGTGGCGGAAATCCGTCAGTCAGGGACGCGTATCCCGCATTGACACCGATCTGCGACGCGGTCGGGATCGGTCGGATGAAACCGCCGCCGGCAGCGTTGGCAAACGGTATCGGGAATTTTGCCGGGATGTCAGTCAGCTGCATGGCAAAATTTCCTCAGATGATTTGCTGGATATCGTAGTCAACGCCGGTTGCGGTCGGAAGAACGCCAGTTTGCGACAAGATAGCAAGTTCGACGGGCTGCAGCACGAACGTGAAAACATAGTCGACCGTCATATCTTGGTTATCCCGCACATAGCACGCTCCCCGTCCCGGGAAAAGTGATAGCAAAAGACTGTTGGTGGCCGGGATCGATCCATCGCAGACGTTCGCAAACGCCTTTGCTAAGATTAGCACGCGGAAAGCATCGTCTGCCAGGTCAAAATTGTTCGTCAGTGTGGCGCCCGAATAGAATGGCTGCTGGTTAAATCCGGAGACGTTAATACCGGCTTCCGCAAACCCAAAATATTCCTGATCACCAGGCACCGAGAGAGCGCGAACGACACCGACGATCCGGCCCCAAATATCAAGACCGTAGCCCTGTGCTGAGATGACATTCCATATCTGATCATAAAAGGCATCGAAGTTTTGCGTCTGGTCCATTGCCGCATTGAATGACTGGATCAGATCCGTCAACGTGGGCGAATTTGCATACTGGGAGATCACCGTTTCCCAGACATCAAACGGCGGGATCGTTCCGATCGGACTCACGCCGATGATGAAAGAGCCGATAGCGTTCGACCCAGGCGCCGGCTTCGGGTGTGGATACGGAGGCCCCGACATCAGGATAGTCCCACCGAGATATTCGCAGCAGTGATCTGCGGTATCTGATCGCCGCGAACGTTGACGTTGGTTCTGTCGGCCGCTGAGGCGCTGACCGGCGAGTTCGCGGTAATCGCGGCTCCGGACGAGGTGGTTGCCACGGAAGTCACGTAGACGCCGGCGCCGCCGGTGGTGCCAGAGGTCTGTGACACGATCGTCGTCCCGGACGTGACACCGGTGCCCGAGATCACATTGCCAATGCCGATCACCCCAGTGACCGCCGTAACGGTCAAATTCGTTCCCGATCCGGTACCCGTGAAAGTCGCTCCCGCAACGGTTTGGGATTGGTTGAGGTTGTAGGTTCCGATCCCACCGCTGCCGGTGCCAAACGACGCGATCGACGTTCCGTTCAGGATCAGGCCCAGCGGATCAGTTAGCGCCTGGCCGACCGCAATTGTGCCTGATGTCACCGCCGTAACGGTCAGCAGCGTACCGGCGATATGTCCGACCACGACGGCTCCGGGGGTGTTCGCGGAGCCTATCGTGATGGATGCGACCTGCGCCCATGTTCCTAGCGCATTGATGGCCCCGACATAGCTCGACGCGTAGATGACGGCGCCGATGCGCGCCTTCGGCGGAGTCGGCTGCACGGTGCTCTGCCCCGTCACCGCGGCGATCAAGGCGTCCTGCACGAGTTGGGCAGCGTTCGACGGAACGGTCGGACCGGTGACGATCAGAACCCGCCACAACGTCTGCAGCGGCGCCGGAATTTGGTAAATGATCGTGTACGGGATCGGCTCCGCGTAGAGCGGATTTTCATCGTAGACCACTACTGTGGTGTTACCGACCATCGGCGCACCGCCGCCCTTCTTGCTCAGAATCGCGGTCCCGACATCCTGCATTGATCCGCCTGCCACGCAGATGTAGATCGAATATGCCGAAATCGTCACGCCCTTGATGGTGACCGGTGCTGCCGTGTTGTTGTTGTATCCATAATAGTCCAGCACACCAGGCACCTTAGCGACTGCACCGATGATGGATCCGATGGCACCGAAACTGTTTCCAGCAACTGAATCCTGCCGGCGCAACTCAAGGGATTGGCGACTTTCGACGTCAACGCCCTGAATGCCCGACACTACCGTGACGGTGTCCCATCCGGGAATCGCCTGATAGATCGAAACCGAATTTGCGCTTGGCACCGGCACCGGCCCCGGGAGCGTGCATGAGAACGATCCGACGATTGATCCAGTTACCGGGATCGTGATGTCGTCAGTGCTGCGATAGAGATTTCCAGAAGTATCCTTGATCTGCGAACCGGCAGGCAGCAGCACATTGCCGCCCGTGCAGTTGATCTGCAGAACGGTCGGCTCGGACGGATCGCGCTCAAGGTCGTAGATGCGACAGATCGCGTCCTGCATCCGGCCCGACGAATAAGCGGGGTCGACCTGTTGCGTGTAGTAGCAGAAAATCTGATATACGTTTTGGATCACCGCCGCGTAGCTGACTGCTAACTGCCCCTGCGGCGTCGTGAGTTGGTAATTCAGCGTGTTGTTGAATGCCGCATTGATGTCCTGCTGCTCGCCAGCCAAGATCGCGGGACCATCCGGCGTCACGAAGCCGATCGGTCCGAAGGTAACGCTTGGAACGTTGGTGCCGACGGTCATCAGCCGATTCCTTGTGGGTTGGTAGCCGCGAACGGCGCGACCGAGACCTCGCCGGTTTCCGTATTCGTGACCTGCACCTGTCCGGAGATCAAGCGATCCGACAGCGAATTAATGAAAACCTGCGCCGAGATCACGCCCGGAACAGTCAGCGCAGCTATGACGAGTTGCTGCTTCAACAGCGGCAGCGGCGGATTCTTACCAAGTATTTGCGTCAGATACGGGACGCCGATAGTCGTATCCCAGTACACCTCGCCGAGAAACGTCTTGATCGCGCTGGCTGCGTCTTGCGCAAGCGCGTAGGGCTCTTCCGCGACCGCAATATTCGAATTGCTATCGAGCAAAATATCCCACGACACGGCGTCCAAAAGCAGCGTACTCGCCATTGATCAGGTCCCTGGAACTGGCGGCGTAGTATTGAGTGTGGCCGTCCGATGCTGCGACAGAGTGACGAACGCCCCGGTACCGAATTTCGCCGTTACCTCGCCGGTCGCCTGAATCTGTCCGTTCACCTTGAATATGCCACCGGCCGGTGTCATCTCGAATCCTGCCGAAGTGCTCTTTAGCACGTTTCCGGCCGCATCGGTCCACAGGATGCCATCCGCGGTGAAAGCTAGATATTGCGTCGGAACGCCGTTCAGGCAGCCGCCAACGTAAATCCCGTCAGAGACGCTGTATTTCCGGAACGACCCCGGATTGGTTTGCGCCGATTTCCCGGCTTCAACCGCTGTCTTGACGTTCGAAATGTCGCGGTCGGCGCACAGCACATAGCCGATATCGCCCACCACCGGGTCGCAGATCACCGCGCCGGTGCCGCCCTGCAGCCGCCACCACGGAATGCCGTAGACGATGCCGTGCGGGGTGGCGTTCCCGGCACCATCAAGTTGATTGACCAAAAGCTGGACGTCGACAGTGCCTGCCTTGGCGATGGCTCCGCCGCCACCGTGCACCGCTGTGATCTTGACGAGTTTCATGGTTTCCAGCGTCGACATCATCTGGCGAACAATGAAGCAGATCACGTCAAACTCGCTGTTCGAGTCGGACGGATACTGCTGACCAGCTCCGACGCTTCCGCTATTTGAGGTCGGGTCCGTTGCCATATGTCGTCCTATGGAGGTGGAATGATCGATTTTGCGTAGCCGGGATTATAAGCGTAAATCGTCGACATCCAGTCGCCTTTCGGCACGTAGGCATCAAGAGCCAGGTCGAGTTTATTAATCGCCCATTGGCTCGGAAACGACGTTGCATTTTGCGCGCCCTGCGCAGCCTTCAAGCCTGTGAGCAAGTCGCTCTCGACCCTGATCAGGCTTCCGAACGAAATTTGCGGATTGAACAGCGTGCGCACGATGATGCCCTGCTGCGTGAACGCCGGGTATCCAACCATGCCTGTTGCCGGCGAGATCACCGGAACGTTCGGCGTATTTCGATTTCCGCCTCGGGGCCAGATTGAAAGCCCCTTGGCATCGATTCCCCAATTGATGCCGGCTTGCTCGGCGCACTTCCGCGCCTGCTCGCGCGCTGAACCAGAATAGTAGGGATTCGATATCTGGACCGAGACGCCGTTATTTTCGAACCCCATGTTCATCTGCCGCGCGATTCCACTCATAATCGTGGCGACATCCGTCATTCCTGAGAAACTGGAAGCCGTGGCCGGAACAACAGCCTCGGCGCCGGCCGACAGGCATTCTAGGATGAAGGGTACGTCGGGCTGTGAGGTGTAATCCCCGTATGACGCCCAGATCGTTCCGGAGAAAACAACGGATGGAGAGCCGCCTTTGTCGCCCGCTGATACCGTGACGGTATTTCGCGGGACGAGATTGACCACCAATCCGAGGGTGGCGAGCTGGTTCATGATGCTTGGCGTCAGCCCCCATATCCGGACCTGTGCGCGACCACCGACCGGGGATCCCGAGTTTGTAACCCGGACGCTGGTTCGTGATCCGATCAGTGTCACGGTGTCGGTCCCGCTCTCCGAGAATTTGTTCGGCTGGTTTGTCTGCGTGTTCGTCGCAAGCTTGATGGCGACCGTGATCTGCCTTTCGACGAAACTCATCCGTCAAGCCTCCGCCGGCAGTTCGGTCGGGTCGAGGTAGACGAGCTGGTAGCGGGCGTCCGCATCACCGAGACCGGTGTAAACCGGATCGGTGTCACCTTGCGTATCGTAGAAGCAGAAATCGCCCGTGAACCCGAGATATGCCGAACGCACGATTCTATTCCGGTTCAGGCAGATCACGTTATAGATGATCGGCGTGTTGCTGACGAATAGCGTCATGAACAGGCCATAGGCCATCTGGACGACATCGATGGTGCATGGCTGCCCGTTGACCTGCGCTTGCAGCGTTTGGTTTGGCAGCGGACGGAGTGGGATTGTCTGCATCAGTTCACCCCTCCGACGGCATTGAAACGATCAGAGAAGGAAGCCGGTGCGTCCTGCGGCTGTACGTTTCCGACCGACTGCTGACCGGCATTTCCTGGCTGCTGCGTATTCGAAAACTGGGCCGTGGCGGTCACCGGAACGAGCTCGAACCGCACATCGGCGACGATCAGCGTGACGCCGTTCTCGGCCCGGCGCCGATAGTCATATTGCGTGCAGTTGTAGCTTTGGAACACCTGCTCAGGCGTCACGATATCAACCAGCGTGGTCGATGTCCGCAAAGATTCGAGCGTATTCAGGAACGAAGCGCGCTGCGATGCGGCCCCGCCGCACGCAATCTTGACCGTGATCTCGGCCGGCAACTGCACCTTGTTATAGCTTTGGAACGCGCCCGCCTGCTGCTGGTAATTTGAAATCGGCGACCGCGCCGCATACTCGAAGTCAACCGTAGAGGCGATCACCGGGACGATGTTCGGCAAGCCGACCAGCGAAGCGATCTGCGAAACAGTCGCGAGCGTCGGGGCCAGCAATTGCGTGAGCTGGTTCGCCGGCGTAATCACCGGCGTTCCGTCGATGTAGATGCCCCACGTAGACGGCAGGATGGCGCTCAGCAGCAGGAGGGAATCGGTCAGCGCCAGCACCGCGCCGCCGCCGCTGTAGCTGGACAGCGAAGGCACTCCGGGGACATTCGGGACATTCGCCATCAGTTCTGCCCAAAGTTTGCGGCACCGGCCGTGACGGCGCGCGACAGCGCCGGTTCGATTTCCTGCGCGATTCCTGTCGCATCCTTAGCATTTGGCGCGTTTACCTGCACGGTGCCGATGGTGACGGTTGCCGACGATGTGTTGCCGGCTGGACCGCTGCTGCCGGGCATCCCACGGGCCGCTGCGCCTGCGCCTGGCCGCGGGCCGCCGATGCCGGCGTAGGGAAGACCCTTCCAACCGTACCAGGCCCCCCAGCCGTTCGATTTTGCGTAGTCCAGTGCGAAGTCGATCTGCTGCGGCACCGTCGAGGGATCGTGCGCGTCGAGGCCGGTCTGCTTCTTGAACGCGGTCCCCAGCCCGCCGCCGCCTTTGGCCCCATGATAAAGCTGGAACGGACCCGTCGAGTCTTCCCCCGGCACCGTGCTCTTATAATTGAAAAAACCCTCGCTTTTGGCCACCGACATGGCGGTTTCAGGATCGATGCCGCGCTTGATCGCCGCGGCGCGGATCATACGCTCGACTTCAGTCGCCGACGTTTCGTATCCTGGCATCCTTGCGCCGGAAGAAGTCGGGTCGGCCGCAGTCGCTGCTTTCCGCATGGCGTCAGCACGCATTTTGGCAGATAGAACTGCTCGCGCCGTATCCTTTTCATCATTGCCTTCAGGCCCGTAGGCGCGGTCCCCAACGCCTTTTCCCATCCCAAAAAACTCACCTAAATCGTTTACAAATTTTCGTGGGCTTCCAAATCTCTTAACCAAATTATCCCTAGACTTTGGTGCATTTTCCACACCCTCAGGACTTTTGGGATCAACCTGCCATGCAGAAAATAGTTTGCTCATCGAGTTGGCGGTTTTCGACAGAGCCGGAGTCAAAAGATTTACGAGCGTTCGGCCTAATCCAGTCGCAGACTGTTCTAGCAAGGAAATGTTTCGCTCATATTCAATCGCGGCCGCTGCCGCCTCACGTGTCGTAATTCCCGCTGATCGCGAGTCTCGAAGATATCCTTCCATCGCTTTACGCCCGAGCAGCGCGAAGTTGATCATGTCCTGGTTGGCGCCGGGGATCATCTGCAGGAAGGCCTGCGCTTGGCGCGGATCCATGCCCTTGACGCTGTCAGCCAGTTCCAGCCAAAGCTGCGTCGATGTCTTGAGCTTCCCCTGCTGGTCGTAGAGCGACAATCCGAGCCGCGACAGCACAGGCAGCATCGCGGACTGGCCGGTCAACTGGAAAGTGCTCATCTCGCCCGAAAGACCCGCCAGTGCGCTGCTGGCGCCCTCGGCGGTGCCGCCGGCCTGCTTCACGGCGCCCTGCCAAGCGGACACTTCCTCGACGTTCGTCGCCATCGTCTTGGACAGCCGGCCGGTCGCCGCGTCCAAATTGGTGACGTAGCCGAAGAACTCCTTCACGCCACGGCCGCCGAGGAACACCGACACCAGCCCGAGCGCCTCGCGCTTCAGGTCCGAAATCGCGTTGCCCATCTTCTTGGTGTTGGACTCCGCCTCGTTGGCGCCGCGGTGCGCAGCATCCTGAAACCCGCGCAGCGCGTTGATGGCCTTGCGCTGGTCGTCCGTGAACTTATCGGTATCAAGCGAGAGGGAAATAACCAGGCTGTCGATCACAGTTCCCGACATGGATCACGACTCCCGGTTCTTGGCGCGTATCTTGGCCGCCACCCGCGCATTATGTGCGTCGACCGTCTTGACCTCAAGGATGTCGTGCAAGTCCTCGAGACCGAGGGTGGTGTTGAGGGCCGTCAGAAGCCCGGCATCGCCCGAAATAGCCTGCCCGATCAGGGGCGGCACGTTCACGTATTCGGCGTATCTTCCATCTGTGATCTCGACATCTCCCACCAGACAGAGAGGGCGTCGAGAAAGGAAAAACCCGTATGGAGGCGCAGCACCTCCGAGCGCAGCCAGCCTCTTGTTCGGACTTCCTCAATATCGTCGTCGCTTATCAGCGCGGACGCGACGGTCGGATGGGCGATGTCGCGCACGATCTCAATGCAGGAGAACATTTCGTCGAGCAGGGGTTCCAGCTTCGAATAATCGACGTCGGAGGCGAGGAACGAGTTGATGCCGCGGATCGCGATCGCGATCATACCGTAGGGTGCCAGACTTTCCGGGATCGCCGCCGTGGTGCCCTTGAGCGCAAGGATAAAGCGGAGCGCCCACTTCTCCGCCGGCCCGGCCGCCATCTCAGTGATCTTGAAGATTTTCCCGGCGTCCCGCCCGCCCCATTCCGGGACGCGGACGAGCTCAGTCTTTCGGCCACTCACGTCAGGTACCCGACGGCGCCGGAACGACTAAGTTCCATGTGATTTCGTAGCGGCGCGGCTGAATCAGTTTCTTGGCGCCGGGCAGCTTGTAGCGGGTCAGATAGCCGGTCGTTTGGATGAACTTGAGGCCGATCTGCGGCAGCGTCAGCACGCCGGCTGCCACGTAAGTGGTCTTGGCCGCCACCATGGCGGTCCACCACTGATCAAAGATCGCGTTCGAGGCCGAATCGGCCTGCAGCGTGATGCTCTGCTGCTGCGGCTTCCACACGAAACCGCCGGACAGCACGCCATCGACGCCCATCAATGTCTCGACGGATTCGATTTCGTCGAGGTCGTAGACGTCGTCCGCCGCGAAGCCCTGAATTTGCTGCGGCACCGTGAACAACGGTGGGATCGTAATCGTCAGATTAGCGTTTGATGCCCCGATATCCATGGCGTGATCGTCTCCGGTTAGCTCAGCGCGACGCTGGAAAGGCTGATTGCCTGGACGCTGCCCTGATCGATGTACCAGAATTTCGCAGGCGGGCTGGTCCGGCCGGCGCGGGTCTGCGCGGTCGCAGGCAGGATTTGCAGATAGTAGCCCTGTGTCTGCAGCGTGCTGGCGATCTTGGCGCCGGCCGATGCATTGACCTGCGCGATCTGCGTCGACGACAGGTTGCCGGGGCCGAACGCGCCGAAATTCAAGCCAGCCTGAATCGGGTCCGCGAGCGCCGATTCGATCAGCGCATTGCCATCATTGCTGTACGGGATCGACAGCGAGTTCTGTTGCAGAACCAACAGCGCGTTCTGCAGCGCGTTGTTCAGCCAAATCTGGTTGATGTAGCTGTCCAGCCACTTGAACGGTCCGGTGACGAAGCCGCGCTGAAACCATGTGAAGTTCGCGTTCGCGTTGCCATAGGCACCATAGAAATTGTAGCCGTTGCCGCGGCTGCCATTGGTCTGCGTATCGCCCGCCAAGTTATTGGCGATCTTCGGCGTCGTGACGGTAGCCAATAGTCCGGCCTGCGCCTTGTAGGCGAAACTGATTCGGCCACGGGTTTGCGTGAAGTCGATCGATGCGGCGGCGCCGGCGATGAAGGCGGCGAGCGCGACGGCGGCGGCAAGATTCCAACCAGACGCGGGGTCACCGTCCAGCAGGCATGTCCCGGAGTCCTGGTTGGCGGCCAGCACGGCGCCGAGGCTGGTGGTGGCCGGCAGCGTGTTGGTCGGCGTCACATCAAGATCCCACCCGAGGTAGGCATAGCGGTTGTTCTGGCTATTCTTCCATGCCGCGAAGGCCTGCTTGACGGAACTGCCAGAAACGTCGGGGTCGAACGTCGTGAAAAACGTGGCCCAGTTCGGGTTTTGGACGATCAGCGCATCCATGAATGCCGCCGGTACTGCTGCGGCCGCGCCCTGCGATAGTACCGCACCATCGGACGCGCCGAGATTCAGCGCATCCGCCGTGGTGCCGCTGCCATAGCTGACCGTCGAAGTCGCGCCCGTGGTGCCGGAGGTGACGATGAATGCGCCGGACAGACTGTCATAGGTCACCAGCGGCGCAACCGCCGTGGTGGTGATGGTCTCCGAGACCGTCGTGGACGACTTCGACAGCCCGTAGGTACCGACGCCGCCTGTGCCGGTTTTCTGCGACGTCACCAGCGTGTTCGCCGTGATGTTGGTGCCCGCTAGCAGCGCACCGACGATGATGGAACCCGAACTTACCGCCGTGACGTTGAGGGTGCTGGAAAGCGACGTGATGGTAGTGCTGGCGGCCTGCTGATAGGTGCCGATCGCATAGGTACCGATGCCGCCCGGCGAGCCGGTGAGCTGCGAGCCGATGACGGTGCCAACGGTCACGTTGGTGCCGGAAATCACGTCCGTGGCCTGCAGCGTCCCGGAGGTCACGGCGGTGACGTCGAGCACGTTGCTGGTGGCCGTCAATGCGGCCGCGACCGAGGTCGTGACGTTGTTGGTCACATAGACGCCGGCGGCGCCCGTGGTGCCCGAGGTCTGCGAGACGATGTAGGTGCCGGCCGGGACGCCAGTGCCGCTGATCTGGCAGCCAGGCCGCAGCACGCCGACCACTGCCGAGGCGGTCATATTGGTGCCGGAACCGGTCGAGGTGAAGGTCGCGCCGATCGATCCGGTGACGACGCCGCCGATGGATCCCGTGAAAGAAGCGCCAGCCGGAGCCGACGCCTGCAGCGCGCTTTGAATGATGGCCGCGCCGTTGGAAAAGCTGGTCGCGCCCGCAAGGTTCAGTGCCGGGGCGGTCAGCGGGACGCTGTCCACGGTGACCGTGAGGGTGCCGTTGATGGCCTGCAGCTGCGCCAGCGACAGGGCCGCGACGCTACCGCCTCGCAGATAGGCGGCCACCGCCGTCTGATTGTACTGGGCAAAAAGGATGGAGCCGGGCTGTTTGGACGATCCCGTGAAGCCGCCGAAATAGCCGGTGCCGAAGTTCGTCCCGCCGTTCGCGACCTGCGCTTCGATTGATCCGGGCCCGAAATAGTTCGAGACCGATGCGCCATCCGGGAAGGCAATCACGCTGCCGACCGGCGCGCGGGCGCTGTTGGTCAAAACGAGGCCGATGATGTTGACGCCATCGCCACCGGCACCGAGCACGCTCGGGGAAATATTGACCAGTTCATTTGCCGGGATAGACGTCATCGAAATTTCTCCCCGAGGAAAGCCGTGCGGGCGCGAGTCGCTTATACATCAAAATCCCGCGCTGCACAGCCGCGCGAGGTCAGGCAGGCGGATAGACCGCATCGACGCTGATAACTTCCAAATCGACCACATCGAAGAACTGCTGCGGCGATGCCACAATCTGGTTCGCCTGCAACTCTGCCTCGACGACCCATCGGCGCTCATATTGCGAATTTTCGTTCAGGAACGGCATCAGCCGCGGATCATCGGCGTAGAACGGCGACGCCTGATTGAGCGGATAGTCCAGCCCGGCGAAAAATTGCACCGCCATGGCGTCGCGAAACGTCGTCGAAACCGTCTGCGCCATGTCGGCCGACGAGCCGTCAATGCTGTGGAAATCGATCTGGACCGTGACCTTGCTGCTCTGGGTCATCGACTTCGAGCCGGACGACATCAGCTGGCTGGTGACCGCCTGGCTGAGGTTGACCGCATAGGTGCCCGTCCCGCCTGCGCCGGTCCCGCGCGCGGTAATCCTCGTCCCCGCCGTGACGTCGACGCCAAACACCGCCGCGCCAACCAGCACGGAGCCGCGCACCACCGACGTGACGGTCATCAGCCCGCAAGCCTGTGCAATCGTGGTGCCGGGGGTCGCCTGGCTGATCGAGACCCCATAGATACCGGCGCCGCCGGGCGCGCCGGATATCTGCCGGGTGATCGTGGTGCCGGCCGCGACCTTCGTTCCCGACAGTGCCCCGCCGACCAGGAGCGTCCCGCTCGCCACCGCGGACACGGTCATGATGCCAGATGCCGGCAGGCTGGGGTTAGCTGGCGCGGGCGCGATGGCTCCGGTGAACGATGCCGGCGCCGGCGCAATCGTGCCAGAAAACAGCACGTCGGCATTTCCGTCCACGTTCGTCGAAAGACGCTGAAACCGGATCGGGCTCATGATCGCGAAATTCGGGCCGGTCGGCTCCGGCACCCGGTTTTCAATCGCGAGGATCACGTCGGTGCCGTCCGGCAGCACCGCGAGAAGGAACGACCTCAGCGCCGACAGGATATCGGTTCGATTCGGTGAGATCGTCGCGTTCATGGTCATCTAGTTGGGAAAAGTAAAAAGTACGGACGGATTGTCTATTGATCCGTTTGATGGCGGTGTCGCCCAAGTGAAGGTGACAACCGTTCCTGAAAAAACCCCAGACGCGTCTGAATTTCCCACAAGAACGCCATCTGGCGTCTTGTTGTGAATCGTTCTGTCACCTGCGATCTGATCGTAGAAATCCACGGAGATGGATGTGCTGACGCCATCTCCACGGAGACGAATAGAATAATTTTGGCTTACAATCTTGAGGGGCATGTTTTCTCCTATCTGTAAAAAAGAACATTCAGTTTCGCGGGGGATGTCTGCTCGATGATCAGCACCTTACTCAAGGTTCCGACATAGAAAAACGATCCGCCAGCAGCCACAGGCATGCCAACGGAGGCGGTTGGTGCCACCGCATCGTCTCGATACCGAATGGCGGTCGCCTCGGCTTGGATGAATGCCATCCGAGCGCCTGCCGGGATGCCACCCGAGCATGCTGATAGTCCGGTGGACGCGGCAAGCGACGTCAATTGGCAATATCCCAACGGCACAATCGGGAGTCCCGGAACGGTGATCTGCGCCTGCGCGCTGGTAACGAACAGCGCCATCGCGGCGACCGCAATCAACCTTGAAAAACGGTTCATCTTGATTCCCTACTCATTTTCATGTTTCCTATGCTTGGCGATCAATCCCCGACTGCGCCGGCCGATAGCCGAATATAGATCAAACCACAGAGAAAAATTAAACAGATCGCACCGATTACTGCCCAAACTTGCCATGGCATGATTATGCTCCCGCCTGCAACGTTATGACACATTTTGTCCAGCCAGCCGTGAGACTCCATCCCTCGAGCGATTGCCGGACCAGCCACACGCTACCATCGGTGAGCGTGACTAAATCTCCGCCCTTGAGACGAACGCGCACGATGCCGTTCAGGTCGCCGCTGACGTATAGCGCATTGGCAGATCCACCGAGGTTGACACCGTCGAGTTGCTGTAGATCGCCCCACGTCAGGGGCTGCATCTGCGCCATGATCGTCATGACGGTAACGAAGTCTTCGGATGCGACGGTCTGGGTCCGGTTTACCGAATAGGTTCCGATTCCTCCATCGTCGCCGGTCAGTTGCGCGGTGATCGACGTCGCTGCGGCCAAGCCGCCCGGCGTCACCTCAGCCAGCATCTGGCCTGGCTGCAGGACACCCACAGCGACAGCCGTGACGGTCAGCGTCGTCCTGTCAATTGAGCCCGTGAACGCACCAGGCGTGGCATACAGCGGCGGGCGGCTGCCATCGGGCTGCGTATCACCCTGTCCGATGCTGATTCGCACAGCGACCGGGATAAGCGGGTTCACGGCGCCGATGATCGGCGAAACGATGGAATGAAGGTTCATGGCCGCGCCTCACGGAAAGGACGGGCCTGCGCGCCTGCGCAAGCCCGTCAGCATCGTCAGGAGATGCGATAGAGCGTCCACGCGCCGACGGCAGTCTTGCGGGCACGGAAGTGCGCCGAAGTGCTGAGTGCCACGACAACTGAACCGACAAATGCCGCCCACCCGGCGGCCGTCAGGATGGTAAACGCATTTGATGCCCCCGTATTGATCACGGAGAAATCAAACGAATCGTTCGCCGCGGAATCGGGGATCGCGGTATCCATTGCGGTCGCAAGTGGCAACGTGGCCGAAACCGCGGCCGCGGTCGTCGACGTGATGATGCCTGTGATCATCTGCGCTGCGGTCAGAGTTCCTGTGGCGTTCAGGGAGGCTTCAGCGCCCTGCGCTTTCATGACGAGGCCGAGCTCGCGAATCGACCCAGCCACGCCGGTGCCATTTCCGGCACCACCAGAGATCACGACCGATCCGCCGTTCGCGTTGCCGGCCGATCCGGCGCCGCCCGTGAGGTTTGCCGCGCCGCCCGTGCCCGATGTTGCGCCGCCGGCACCACCGGTGACCGAAGCCGCACCGCCCGCGCCCGTCGCGCCGCCGACGCCTCCCGTCTGCCCGGCCGCCCCGCCCGCCCCGCTACCGGACCCTGCGCCGCCGGTTTGTGTGGTCGCGCCGCCCGCCGAGTTGCCCGCCGTAGCGGCCCCACCGGTGACGTTGGCGGCACCACCGGCCCCCGAGGTCGATCCGCCCGCACCGCCGCGCAGCAGGGCCGCAGAACCGGCGCTGGACGCCGTCGCCGCCGAAGGCGCGATTACCTGGCCCTGCGTGCCACCCGTGGTCGACGGCGCCCACACGGCCGCGCCAGCGGTCGCATCGGTGCAGATGAACGCCTGATCGGTGGTCGTGTTGATCCAAACCGAACCGACCGAATACCGCTGCGTCGAATCGTTGCCGACCGACGGATCCGTCGTCGCGCTGAAATTGTTCGTGAAAGCCAGGTTTGCCGGGATATCGCCAGCGGATGAGGACCAGAGAGTTACGCGCGTCATGTCAGGTTTTCCTTCCGGCTCCCGCCGTTAGCGATGAAAAGGCCTGATACGCCGGCCCGGGACTATTCCTTCACCTCGTATGCCACAGATTGCCAAAGTTGTCCCGTGTCGATCAAGGTTTTAGAAAATCCCTTGGCGTCAATGGTCGATTGCGCGAGAGGTGGGCTGTTGGTGTCCTGAATCGACTGCACCAATTGTCCAGAAATTCCCTCGCCGGCCAGTTGCAGCGCGCGGAAAGCATCGAACTCGTTGTCGATCAGCAGCGCGCCCAGCGCAGGGCCCCATTCCGGGCTTTTCTCGGCGATCATATTGCTGAAGAACGGCCGCGGCGGAATGCCGGCGCGCGGGGCGCCGAAGTTTTGCACGGCAGCGACCATAGCGACAGGCGTCCCATCGGGATAAGACGCCCCAGATAAAAATCCAACTTTTACAGACGATGCATTGGTGGATTTTTCCACCAATGCTCGAAGGATGGTCGCCAGTTTATCTCCGCCCGTGATCGTAGCCATGATCAATAATACCCTCGAGATTCGGCATTCTTTCTCCTAGTGGCGCCCCGTCGTTCAAGTTCTTCCTTGGTCTTTTTCATCCCCTTGAGTCCCGCCCCTACGTTGGCTTTATGCTCGTCAGTCAGCTTTCGCCCCAAACAGTTTTTGTTTCCAGTTCGCGCTATTGCCATCTTCTTTCTGGTTTCAGCACTAACGATACGAGTCTGGTTCGACAGGCGGACGGCATCCCTGTGACTTTGCGATCGGAACGCTCCCTTATTGGCGGCACCGATCTTCCTTTTCGTGGCATCCGACATTTTGACACCAAGCTTGGACCCGACGCATTCGAGGCACATATTGAAGATTGCGTCTCTCTGGTAGCTATCGAGAATGGCCTTCTCGTACATGTCGAGCGTTTCTTTCTTGCGCTCACAGACCAGCAACGGGCGAAAGCTCAACGATTCTGGGCCATATTTATTGTAGGCCCGTTGAAGTCTAGAATTTCCGTGTTTCCCAGCGGCGAGCGCCCGAAGATGAACCGTCCGCCGCTTCCGCAGGATGGTTGCCTGTCCAATATAAAATTGGGGTGGCTTGGCTCCGCGCTTGATGCAAATCTCGTAGACGCCAGCGCTTCGCATGATTTCAGGGGATGTTTTCATCCCTTGAATCTACCTTATTTCATTAGAAACCGCCACCGCGGCGCCCGCGATAGCCCAGCCCGAACGGCACGCCGGTGCCGGCCACATAGGTCGGGTTGGCGAGATATTGCGCGGTGCGGTATTGCGCAGTGGCCTGCCAAAAAAGAAAACCATATTTCGTCTGCGTGAAAAACGCCTCCGAGGGCGATCCGCCGCCAGTGAGTTCGATGCCGAGCGAGACGGATCCTTCCGTCGCTGAATTGATGCGGCCCACCAGCGGGGAGGCTGGCTGGCCGGTCGCCGACGGATTGCCGTTCAGGTCCCGCGGCGCCAGCAGCCACGCGATATGCGCCGTCACCATGTAGGACAGCCGGGTCATGCGCGCGATGGATTCCGGATCGCCGCAGCCGAACGCCGGGTTGAAGATGCTGTTCGCGAAATAGGCATCGGCGATATCGAAATAAATCTGCCCCATCGCCGGCGATACGGCGGAGAACTCGGGAAACATCCCGACCCAGTCTGCGTAGACGAACGTGATCGGCTGGGTCGGGGTGCTCATTTAGAACTGACCTTCGTCGTCGGATTCAGGATCAGCAGCCTCGCGCTCAACCCAGCCCTCGGCCTCGCCGCTATCCGGATCGGTCATGTTGCCGTCGACTTCGCTGACCCAGTCGACGCCGGGCAGCGCCACCGACGCCAGCACCGCACCATTCGGATAGCCGCCGATTTCCTTGGCGCGATCTGCGCTGAAATGCTCGGGCGCGGGCTTCTCACCTTTGCCGTCGTCCTTCTGTCCGCCGCCAGCGTCCCCATCGTCCTTGCCTGTGTCGCCCACGGCAGCGCCAAGTTCGACCTGCTGGATCGAGGTTTCGGGCTCCTGCGCAGCCGGATCAAACGGCTCTTCCTCGGGCTGATCGACGGGTCCGACGATGTAGACGGCACCGCCGGTGACCATCGGACTGAGGGCGTTGTGCGCAAGCCACGCATTCATGACTTCCTCGTCGACCACAGTCAGGATGGATTCGTCGCTGGTCGGCTGGTTGACGCCCAGCGCAAGCGCGCCGGGTCCCTTGAGGGTGATCTTCTGACCCATGGAAGCGATCTGCTTTCCGGTGCCGTCGTCGTGGCTGATGCCCGGCAAATGGATCGTCAGGCCGTTCGGGATCGTGCAGGCGACCTTTACGAGGCGGCGTTCGGTCATTGGTGCGTTCCTTGTCCTGATGGTTGGGAATCAGGCCTGCTGGCCCATCTTAGCGGCGCGGGATTCTTCTGTCTCGACGTCCGTGACGGACTTGTTCGTCGACTTCGGCGCCCGCGGGTCTTTCTTCGGGTTGAGCGGTTCAAGCCCGCTCATCGCATCCTTGTGGTCGAGCGCCAGCCCCTTGACGTCGGACTCGCGCTCATACGCGAAGATCATCTTGTTGAGCACATACGGGCTCTTCTTCTGTTGCTCAACCCACGTATCCCAGAAATGTTCATCGACGCCGCGCGTCAATGCGTACCCGCCGACCATTTCGGGCCGGGCCGGGAAGCCTTCCGGCGGCGTTCCGCGCGGGTAGGCCGTGCCGCGGATGCGGACGACGCCCGGCACCGGAAAGAACTGCGTGATCTCGCGCGGGCCTGTCTGCGTGTTTTCCTGCACCTTCTTGGGCTGATAAATCTGCAGATCAAACCAGCCGATGCCGAGCTTGCACGCCACCGTTACCTTGCCGCCGGCCGATTGCGGCTTGATCACATCGGCGGATCGCACCGAACCCGGATCTTGTGCAGCCGCGGCGTTTGCGGCGGCCACCGCTGGCGCGCGCTCCGCTGCCTGATGCTGTGCCGCTTCCCGTGCCGCGCGCTTCTCTGCTGCTGTCGCCATTGTCGTCATTCCCTCATGAAAAAACATCGGCCCCGATTGCCGGGACCGATGTTCTGTACACTTTTTTCCCTAAACGCGATAGAGCGCGTCAGACGCCGATCATGCCCACGCTGCCGAGGGGCAGGCGCATTATAACCCCCCACGTTCCGCCGGTGAGCTTCTGCTTCCAGCTCGACAGTTCCGGGATGATCTTGTGCGCGCGCATCTTTTCGTTAAACGCCGGCTTCGCGACCTTCTGGCCGTCGATCTCGTCGATGATCAACTGCACGACGTTGCCGACCGGCGAATAGCCCTGCGTGTTGAAGGTCGTGGTGGCGCCGTATTGGACGGCGGTCTTGATCTTCATGTTCGGGAAGTTCTTCTTGAGCAGGTCGGTCACGTTGACGCCGAAACTGTTCGTGAAGGTCAGCGCGACTTCCGATCCCGGCGACATCGCCAGCGTCATGCTGGCCTTGAGGTCGACCGTGCCGTTGGTCTGCGCGATGGCCTTGTTCACCAGGGCGACGATGTCGTTGTAGACCTCGTTGGCGGTCGCGGCTGGCGAGCCCTGATCGAACCAGCTGGTGCCGCCCCACGCCTTGACGATCGGCGTGATGAAGCTCGACAGGTACGGGTTGTTGATGAGGCCGTAATTCTGCAGCCCCTGGACGCCGAACGCATAGGTCAGGTTGGCGAACCGGTTCAGCATATTGGCGGCGGCGCGGTTGAGATCGCCGACATAGTTGATTCGCATCAGGCCGGCGCGCGCGGTCTCGCGTTCGCCGTAATGCAGGATGGTCTGGAACAGGTAGGACTGCAGGGCCGGGTAGTTGAAGTTGATGCCAGCCATGCCGTTGTTCGAATAGTCGTCGTAGCTCGAAACTTCGCCGGTATCTTCGATGACCGGGAACAGCCGGGTTTCGTCGAGCCAGTCGCCGACCTTCTGCTCGCCGCCGAGGATTTCGCCCATCTGGGTCGGCGCGAACGCGATGCGGATCACTTCGGGATCGATCGACGTGGTCAGAATGGCGGGGATTGCCGAGTTCGGGTCCGTCACCAGCGTGCCGGCCGCGTCCATCGCCAGATCGTTGATGGAAAGGGTGCTGTTCCGAAATTCGTCCGGGGTGAACATCGTGACACCCGGCAGGATGACGCCAGCCGCCTCATAGGCGCCTTTGACCTTCTGCCATTCTGCTCGCGCTTCTTGCCGGTTCATCGATGTCGCTCCTGTTCAAACTTTGCTGGTATTTTCCGACCGGCTGCCTATCAGCCCAGCGGGTATGAGCTGATCTTCACCACGTCGCCAACGAGACCCGACGACCGAGCGAACCACTTGGTCTCCACGTTACCGGTCGCCGAAATGGCGGTGCTGCCGGCGGTCTGCGTCGGCGAGACGTAATAGGTGCCGAGACCACCCGTTCCGGTTCCGAGACCGGTGATGACAGTGCCAGCGGTGACGCCAGAACCCGAAAGCACGTCGCCGACCTCGAAGTTGCCGGTCAGGCCGCTCACCGCGGTGAACAAGCCATAGGTCTCGGAGATCGTGGCCGAAGCCACAGTCTGATTCGGAATGCTGACCCGATAGGTGCCAACGCCGTTAGCCGTTCCGCTCAACTGGCTGACGATCGCGGTCCCGGTCGCGACGTTGGTGCCGGACAGAATGCCGCCCGGGACAGCCAAGCCGGATCCGACCGCCGTGATGGTCATGACGTCGCCGGCAATGGAACCAGTGAACGAACCGGTGCCCGCCGCGATGGTGCCGGTGGCGGCGCCGCCGACAGCCGGCGAACCGGTGGCCGCAAAGCTGACCGCTCCGGTCGCAAGGTCGGCATAGGCCTTCATGCCGGGAACCACCGCTGTGGCGCCCTCATTCTTCACCAGGAAGTCGCCAGCGATCTGCAGGGCCATCTCGTAGCCCGGCAGGATGGTCATGCCCGCATAGGCCAGGAAGTTCGGCTGCGTGCCCTGCAGGTTGCGCATCACGAAACCAGCCACCGGACCGGAACCGAAGTTGTTCGCAATCGTCGGGGTGCCGTTCGGGTCCAGCGGAGGCACGACCCATGCGAAGCGGCCAACGGTGACGCCATTCGGACCAGCGACCAAGCCGCCCGGACCGACGTCGAAGCTGCTCAGGGGGTTTTCGCTGCAACGCTGACCCGCGACGCCGATCGCCGGATTACCGTAAACCTGCTGCTGCCATCCGTTCGACATTTCGTTCTCCTGTTAGAAAAATCTCAGTGGAGGCGGTCCTGCCTCGGGATGGGTTGCGATCAGCCGCCGATTTCGATGTGAGCCAGGCCGGGCGCGTACTTGGTGGCGCTGTCGATGCTGGCGCTATCCATGCCCATCGGCATTTCGCGGACAGACTGCTCGGAGGTGCGGTGGCCGATCTTGCGCTGCGCGGCCAGCACCGGGGCCAGGGCGTCAGCGTGGATCGTCTTGGCGCCCTCGACGCCAAGCATGGTCAGCGCGTGGCGGCGGACGTCGGCGGCGCTGTCGAAGGCCATCGACGCCGGGATTTCCCCAACGTATGGCGCGACATCGGCGAGCGCCTGGCGGATGCCGCGCTCGGTGTCGCGCACTTCCTTGATGGTGGCGGTGCGGATGGCGGCCAGCGCAGCATCCATCGCCGGCTTCGTGACCATGTCCTTCATCTCGGCGTCCTTCGCTGCGGCGGCTTCCGCTTCTTTCTTCTCGCGGGTGGCCTTTTCTTCGGGGGTCTCGGCTTCGTCGACGGCGCCAGCAGCCGGGAGCATCGCGCAGGCGGCGGCAATATCTTCGTCCGACATGCCCTTGCCCTTCAGGAAGGCCATCAGGTCGGCAGAGTCGAACACGCCGTCGTCGTCCTTCTTTTCCTTCAGGATTTCGGCGGCGACCGGATCGACCGAGGCGACCTTCTCCAGATCATTCTCGCCGGCTTCGTCGACCGCGTCGTCCATGTCCTCGAAAGCGTCGATGGCCTTGGCGAGGCCGGCCATGGAGGCATCGAGCGCCAGGCCCTTACGAAGCTTGCCGTCCAGCGCCAGCCGGACGCCGGCGAGCAGCGCCGCCTTGTTGGCCTTGATGTTCTTGGATGTCAGACCCGCGAATAGGTCCTTCGGAAGCGTGACCTTGGAATCCATCGCCAGCAGCGGGGCAACGGCGGCGGCGGTACTGGACAGGACCAATGCGCCAATTCGGGTCGGCTTCGCCATGATGTTCTCCTGAGGGGTCAAAAGTGCCTCGTCGAGGCCAAGCGCCTGAAGTGCATCCTTCGGGCTTCGATATTTCTTGCGCAATGCATCCCGGAGCGCAGTCATTTATCAGCAGCCTTCGTGGACAAGATTCGAGTTCGCGCAAGATTTGACTGATTTCGCTGCAATTTCATAGTATGTCTATGACGCACTGCATCTCACGTGCCTATAGATAGTGCCTCATCGACGACATTCGGAGCGTGGGAGATGACGGAAAGCAGCACCCTGGCAGCGCTATCAGGTTGGCGCCGGCCTTGCTCCCACTGTCGGAGCGTTCCGAGATTAAAACCAAAGCGCGCCGCAAATTCCGGCTGACTAAGCCGGAGATTATCCCGAATTTCCTTAACGTTGAGTTTTGCCATGTCCGATCCAGCGATCTTCTATGTCTACATCCTCTTCGACGAAAACGCCATTCCTCGATATGTCGGCAAAGGATGCGGAACTAGAATCCAAAGTACCTTGGTCCCCTCACGGCACAACCACATGAAGAACGCCTTTTTGAAGAGAACCGTGGAAGAGATGGGCTATGTGCCATTCGTTTTCATAAGAGAGGGCGTCACGGAGATCGAAGCGCTAGAAATTGAAAGCGCATTCATCGCAGCTATTGGGCGAAGAAAAACGGGGCACGGACCTCTGACGAACATTTCTCCTGGCGGGGATGGAATGACTTCGGAATCAGCGAGGGAGTTGGCCGCTTCATACTCACCGGAAAAACGACTCCAAGTCAGTAAGGCGATCAGTGACGCCCACCGAAGGCATTCGCCAGAAGCTCGACGCGAACGCGCGTTGTCGCGCCAACAGAACCTCGGCGCAGCGAGAAGAAAAATCGCAGGTCAAAAGGGGGCCGTCACCAGAATGAGCCAAACCACCCCCGAAGAACGTTCCACCGCTGCCTTGAAAGCATCCCTGACCGTGACAGCCGTTTTTTGGATAAATGATGGAAAAAACGATCGTCGAATTAACTCTGACGACAAAATTCCAGCAGGCTGGAAAAGAGGCCGCTTCAATATCAACAGCGACATAATAAAAACTGTAGCGATGGGCACCCGATGGATAAACGACGGCACTTCAACAAAGAGACTGAAGCCTCATGAAGAATTGCCCAATGGATGGGTTTACGGGCGCAAAGCCAAAATCGCAGCCTCGACGATCTCCCATCCCGCCGCGAACGGATCTGAGTCACCGATCACGATGTCGCTTCCCTGTCTCCCATCCTCGACGATGGCGAGGTGATTGAAGATAATATTCCGCATCACAATTTGGTATTTCACGCCCTCAAAAACGCCTGGCGTCAGGTCCGGCTTGTAGTGATACCCCGGACTCAGCATTTTCTTCTTGCCGGACAGAACGCTGGCGATATCGGCGGCAGGCCACACCGTCAGGCCGTTTTGAATGTATGGATCAACCCACTTTGCATTCGTACCCACCGCGCCAACAACATCCCATGGCTGGTGATCTTCTGCGCTGACCGGAATGTGCTTGCGCAGCAACTGAATGCCGTTCGCGCTCGCCACAGACTTTCGCAGCTCATCCGGATCACGAAGCAGTTGATAGACTTCATCAGGATCGAGCCCGAGGTCTTTCCATCCGGGGATTTCCGACCCTCGATAGGGCGAAACGCATGCCTTGCAGATATTCGCTGTTTCGATGTGCAGGCGCCCGCTGCTATCCGTCTCTCGGACGGAGTCTCGATCAAGCGCCAGCAGCAGCGCCGAATCAGTTGCCGGAAAATCTTCGCCCGGTTCTGCCGCCCACGACGCCAGACCCTCTCCGGCCGTCTTCGCATCCTCTGGTGACATGTCGTCCTTGACGCCGACCTGATCGCGGAGCGTCTTTTCGACGGCGGGATGCAGCGGCCGCGGCAGCTCATGCAAACCGAACCAGCCGGCGCCGCTGTGCTCGTCGTTCAGCGTCGGGGAAAATTTGGTCGCGGCCGGATGCGCGAACGTGTGGAAGGCCATGCCGTTCGGCGTCTTGGTGCGGTCCAGCGGCTTGAGCTTCGCGGGATCGACGTCGACGCCCATTTCCTCGCGGTTCTCGCGGACGGCGCCCTGCTCGGGGGTCTCACCATCGTCAACGCCGCCGCCTGGCAACGCCCAATGTCCGACGAAATTGTCCTTGCCCGGCTCGCCGGCACGGCGCAGCAGCAGAATATCGCCATCGGGCGCGACGTGCAGGACGCCGGCTGCATGCTTGGTAATCCCCGCCAGCGCGGACGAGTCGTAGGCCTTCTTGCGCAAGCTGGCCGGAATCGCAGAGTTCGCGGCAAGAACAGCGGTCATCGTCTCGTCTTTTCCAATTGTGCCGGCCGGGATAACCCGAAGGACTGTTTTTTGTGGGGTCGTGCTTACGACTTCAAATTGTGTCCCCCGTCCTAACACGACTTCCGACTCGTGCTCGTATTTGGAAATACCATCCATCGGGATTGCTTTCGCGCCCTTTGGAACTTTGATCTCAACCGTATGAGACCCGAACCGCTTCACTCCTTCTGGATTTGTGGTTGTTGATGTGTACGATTTGTCGGTCACGACATCGCCAGGCTTCACATTGCCTACGAGCGGTTGCCAAAATCCCGATACCACTGATCGGTAGACAGTCATCTCGTGGTCGGTTGACGCCTTTTCAAATGCGTCGTCCATAGTCTCCACTAACAGGCGATTTTCCGGCGTCATCTTCGCGCCAGTCCGCAGCGATTCATTAACGTCTACGTAAGCTTGCCCGGCATAATCGGACAGGGCCTGCCGTTCCTCAGTATCCAGAGGGGCCGAAAAAGACACCGATGGTTTTGACGTGGATGAACTTCCGCCGCCACCAGATCCAAACTTGCCGTCTGGAGCGCGCGGGTGGTCGCTTTCCTTAAAGTCGGTCATCGGCGTGGTCCGTCTTTGGTCAATCGCTCGATCGGAAACTGAATGGCGGCCATCCATCGGAACGGATAAGGGCCACGGTCCATACGCCATGCGCCAAACGGATATGCATGGCCTTCGATGTGAGCCCACCACCCGCCGACACCGGCATTAACGGAGAACTTTTTCCCGGGTTGAGCCGGCTGAATGATTGCTGGGGGCTGGTCAATCGGCATTACGAAACCATCCTTCGGTGCGACATCCAAAACTGAACGCCGGGGACCTCAGCATCCCGCAGGCGGTTACGGGACATCTGCACCCGCCATTCTATCCGGGCTTCATCGTCACGGGAAAGCAGGCCGGCTCGATACGCCTCGCCTTCCTCAATTGATACGCCTGCCGCCGCCATCCGAGTCCAAAAGAAATCCGGCGCCAGCGCGTTGATCGGAATGTCCAGTATGCACGGTTGCGATTCGGCTGTGGTGCTCATGGATTTCGCATATCACGGGCGAGGGCGCGGCGCACGGAAATATCCACGCCTCTCGTCGACCTGCACCAAGAAGCGCACCGCCAGATCAAGTGCCAGCGCGCTCACCTCGGCGGCAGGAACGGGCCGGACGACCACCGACCGGACCGCTTGCGCTTGGCGGGTTTTATTGAAACCGCTCTATCTATGGTCGGATATCCTGATCTGGAACGGCGTGCCGGGATAGCCGAGATATCGCGATCCACTCGGGCTCGTATGGGTGGGGCGGAATCCAAGGATTCGCATGGCGGCCGCAAGCTGCCCGATCAAATCTCTAGATGGAATCGGCCGCAATGCCATCAGATCAAGCCCGCAACGCGCAGGATCAGCAGCCACACCATCACGTTGGCGGCGAGCGCGACTTGCCGGGCATGGTTGCCTTTCATCCCCGTGCTCCCGGCATGAAGCAGATAATCCGCCCGTGGAATATCCAGACCATGGCATAGCCGATGCGGTTCGGCGTGGTGACCAGTTGGTCGTCGGTCATCCGGCGCCATTCGCCATCAATCTTGACCTCGTAGGCATCCCCGACGTTGCGCCAGTCCGGATCCTCGACGCGGAAGCCGTCGCTGGTGTCGCAGCACGGCGTTCCCTTCTTGTCGCGCAGGCTGTCGAACCATTGCTTGATTTCGGGGCTGCTCTGCGCGAACTGGCCGCGGTCACGGGCAAACACGGCGGTCGCCGCCAAAATCAGCACCACCGTGCAGGCGATCGCCGAAAGGATGAACCGCCTTTCCCTGAAAATCTCGGACCGTGAACACTCAGACACGACTTCCTCGAAATTGCGCACGATACGAGACATCAGGATTCTCCCGTTGTGATCAGGTCTCTCGGTAGGTTGCCGCGATGTGACGGCTCAAGGGAAGCGGGATCTTGGCGATCATGGCAGAGGCCATTTTGCGGTTGATGCCGATGTGCTGGCGCTTGTCGTCGGCTGTCCTCACATATTCAGCCCCCTCAACCAAATGCGCGTATTGCCGCGCGGCCGCGACGTTGAATCCCACCTCACTCAATTCGATGCCGGGCATTTTACGGCCTTCGATCCCGCAGTCCCGCGACGTGAACCGCGCGCCTTTGCCCTTGTCAGTGCGCCTTCCGCCGTCCGCGCTTGGCACCTTTGTGGCGTCGGAATGTTCCGCAACGCTCGCGCTCTGGAAAGTCTTTCCAGAGCCATCGAAGCGAAAGCCTGGCACCTTTGTGGCCTTCACCGTCATCGGCATCAGCGCCGGCACGTCGCCCCACAGATAAAACGACCCGAAATTATACCGCGCGCGGCCCACCCATGGCTGAGCTCCCCGGACGTTCTCGATCACCATCGGAATGTGCCGCCCCGCCGCAATGCTGGCTTCCTTCTGGATTCGAAAGCAGGCGTTGAACAGCCGATTCAGATCAGCCAGCGATTGGCCGGTCGTATCCGCGCGAATCGCCGCCGCCTTGGCCTTCGCCAGTTTCCACGGCATCGCCATCCATGAATATGCCTGACACGGCGGCGACGCGACGATCAGCGCCGCATCCTTGAATTGCGATCCGTGCAGCGTAAGAACGTCTTGGATAACCAGGCTGACGTGGTCCGGTCGCTTCTGACCGAACTGTCCGCACATATCCTCAATGTCGAAACCGACAACCCGATACCCCTCGGCGACAAGCCCCTCAGACCAACCATGAAGGCCGGTGAACAAATCTATAGCCAGCGGTCGATCACCCATGGTTACCCTCGAATTAATCATCACATCGCCGCCGCTTCACGCCACGACTTCGGGAACGGCTTCGGCTCGAACACGTCGCCCCACCCTTTGCGCATCTGCTCGGCGCAGATATGGGCCGGAACTGCGCCAGCGCCGGCACCCATTCCGGTCATCAGGATCGACGTTGCACCGATCCGCGTTGCCTCGCGCAGCGCGGCGCGCGTGGAAAGCCGGACAGCATCGGCATCCACGATCCGGCGCGGCGTCCGCATGGTCGGCGCGGAAATCACGCGAGCGACCGCACACCATTCCTTTTTCAAAACGGGCACGGTGATGGCTTGGCCAACGAGGATTTCGCCGTTCTCTTTGATCCAATCCTGAATCCTGTCCTGCAGATCGTAGCCCCAATGATCCAAGAACGCCTGATCGATACCGCCATCCATGAACCCGAAACTATTCGCTGGGCTCACCGCAGCATCGGCATACTGCGCGAAGAAATCCCCTTGAACTATGGATACGTCTGGCACTCCGCCGAACCACTGACGCCAGTGGCTGCAAAGATTGGCGTTGCGGTCGCACAAAATCAGTTTCATCAGGTGAAGCCTTTCACTACGGAGCGGGAGGTACACCTGCACCGGGGCAACTCACCAGGGCGGATGAAGCGTTTTACCTTCGGATCGGGATCATACCAGCCGGCTGCGACAGAATAGCGTTTTCCGTTATTCGCAAGATGCGTCGGGCGCGGGACTTTCCCGGCGTGGCTATGCAACCAGATAGCATCGGTAATGCCGACTTCGATCTGCCGCACCGTCGTGAAGTTAGCCGTCATTTTGTTGTTTTGATCTAAGGCTATGAAGGCCGCGCGTTTCCGCGTCAGACCGAGTTCATGCTCCAGTTCCTTGACCAATCCGCCGAGGTCGCGCCCGGTGGTGACGGATCGCATCACCATCCCTTCAACCTGCGAATGATATTTTTCGCCGATAGAGCGGATCAACGCCACATTTTCCGCGACGCTCGCCTGCGCGACGTTCCGCATCGCAGGCGTCATCTGAAATTCGACGGACATCCCGCCTTCCTTGAGGATTTTCTTGAGGGCCGCGCCGGAACGGGTGCTGACTGCCTGGCGAAACCATTCGGCCAGCTTCGGCGCCGCGGCATCGATGCGCGCCGACCATTGCGCGCCGAGGGTGGATAGCCGTTCCTGCAGGCTGCCCACAGGCGTTTCCGGGACGGGAAGCGACATCAGCGTCTCAAAATCAAACCGGCTGCCGTGCTTTATCGCCTCGGTGACGATGGCCTGCGCGCCAGCCGCTTTGATACCGGCTGTCTCCGCCGCAACGCGCGAGTTCCATGTTCTGCCAACGCCATTTTTGCCGCGTAACATTTCGCCGTCAACAAAGGAAAACCAGACGCGCCCACGGGCGTTCGTACCAATCTGCGTTTCAACCGCCGTCACGCGAACCTGTTTTGCGTCCATCGCAATACTGGTCTCGTTGGCGCGATAGGCCGCGGCGATCCAATATTGATAGGAGGCCGCCATATCATTGATCATCGCGTCAAGGCGGCGGCGGTATTCCGCCTGAATCCCCGCATTGGGGAACACCGCGCGCAGTACCTTCTCGCCCTTACGCTTTCTCATGAGATTCGCCCTGTTGCGGTTCGCAATGCAGCCCGCATTCTACATCATGCTCGTAGCCATCAGATTCGTCGAAGAAATCGGGCGCGCGGCGGACTTCCTCCGCCAAACCAGCAATGCTGTCGCGCCGGTCGAACCAGCCGCGTTCCTGCTTTCCCTTCTGCTGGCTTTCCTTGTCGGACCACCAGCCGGCGAGATCGGGGCGCGCGCGAATGATCCGCTTCTTGATCCCGCGCCCTTTCATGAAGCACAGGTCGCAATTGCCTTCATGCGGTTCGAGCCCGAGGTCGAAGTCCATCCGGGACCAGAACTCCATGACAGTCGCCTTGTCGACTTTGGCGCGCGCCAGCGGATAGAGCATCCGGTGCCCGTTCTTTTCCGCGTTCGCCATGCCCTTGAATATCCGCAGGCCTTCGTCGTTGCGCAGCCCAACCACCTCGGCGTATTGCCCCGCAGCCCACCCAAATGTCGCGGCCAGGCCGAACAACGGTTTTAGTTTCAGGAACGACGTGCACCACCGCTCTTGCCAGTTCGGCAGGCGCTTCTTCTTCCGGATCAGCGCGTCGAACGGCTCGCCCATGCGGCTGGCGCTGTTGTAACCGACTTCCTCGTAGCCAACGCTGATGTCGCGCCATTCCAGCCAACGGATGCGGACGCCGAACCGCACGCCGCATTCGTGCACGAACCGCAACGTTTCCTCGCGCTCTTTCCCGGTGTTGGCAAATGCAACCACGATGTCGCTGGGCAGTTCGCCGCCGTAAGCCTCGACGATCTTGAACAGCATGTAGCCCGACGTCCTGCCGCCGCTGAACGAGATCACAGCCGGTCCATCAATCAGGTACGGACTACGTTGCATCATCTTTCGGCTCCGGTTCCTGCGTCCACGATCGCTTGCATTTAGAGCACATCCATTGGGCTGGTGTCCCCTGGCAGATGAGGCGCACCGGCGGCGCGCTTTCACACGTCAGTCCAACGAATCGACCCGGTATCATTTGAATGCCAGGCTGCCACGGATTTTGATTCGATCCCACGCAGGCCGGCCGGTTGTTCATCAGGAAGTCCCGGCGCGCTTCGAGGAACGCCTTCATCTGCCGCGTGATGTTCTCCGCCATGATCAAGCATCCGGATCAGCAAGCGACGGGTCGGTGCCCCAGACCGGGTCGCCCAAGCTTTCGTGCCGCGGCGGCACCACGACAGCGTCACCAAGGGCGCCGGTGAGCGCGGCGCGGGCATCATCGCGCCACTTGTCTTTCCACTCGCCGCCCAAGCCATTCCATTTCCCAAAGCGGTCCTTGCTGTTGGCTGCCCAAAGGGCCTCGGCAGCCCTCTCCACCATCTGATCGGTAATCATGTCGTCACCTCGTAATCCCGCTTGAACTCTGCGTCTGTGCACCAGATCAGGTCGCGCTCGTCTGGGTGCTTCAGGAGCCATTCTCCCAGTACCAAAAGCTGTTTCCCGCTGCGCCGGACGACGAATATATCGTCGCCGATCCCTTTCAAAGCATCCATCACCCACACCGGCGGGGTCGAAGATCCGAATTGCCATGCCTGCAGCGTTGTGGTTTTCGGTCGGACGATGGTCATGACCCGCCACCCGTAACAGTGTCTCGCTCCGTCGATGGCACGGCAACACCAGTGCCCTTACACCGCTTACATTTCGGCTTCTGCATCGTTCGTCTGCCGCCCTGGAAATCTCCTGTGCCGTCGCAGGGTTCGCAACGCGCAACGGTCCCGGCATCGGCCCCGGCTACTGGCGCGCGGAGGGCGGCGACGATCTTGATCGGCAGCAGTGGAAAACGCTCGTCCATAAACCGGGCAATCTGTTCGCGAACAATCTCTCGGGTTTTCTCGTCGGGTGCTGAAATGAAAATGTCCGTTGCTTCGGTGCTCATGACTTCCCCTGATCAATCCGCGCCGGATCGACGCCGGGGCAAATTATCCCTAATCATCCGGGATGTCTATTGCCTCTGGCGCGCCTTTTCCATTATTTCCGCCATCGCCTTGAGCGCGCCAAAGCTTTTCAGCATTCCCGTTTGAAGCACGCTGGCGAGACCGTCCAGCGCCTCGGAAACCTCGTCCTCATCGCCGGTTTCGACGGCATCCTGCAGCGATGTCCGAGCATCCCGGATATCATCGTCAATCGCGGCCGCATCGATCCCGCTGGCCGCCTTGTGAAGCGCCGCCAGATCGGCGCCATTGAGATCGTCAGGCACGGAACCGAGGGGCACGTCCGGCAACCGAACCTTGCCGAGGCCGGCAATCTGCGCAATGCCAGCAGCCAGGCGGCGCGTATAGCTGACCAAATCGGCTTCCGCTTTACCGATGGCTGCAGCAGCGTCGCGGCGCTCCGCAGACAAGTCCTCGTCATCGTCATCGGATGACAGGATTTCTGCGTGACTTTCCAGATCGTCAACCGAGCTGGTCAGCGCAGTCGCCGCGCCATCGGTTTCCGCACCGACGCCGAGACGTTCCAGCAGTCGCGACGCGCGTGCGGCTTTCTTCTCAGTCGGCGAGGCCTCATGCAATTCGCTGGATTGTGCGGCACTGCCACCGGAACCGAACTCGCCGTTCGCTGCCCGCGGATGATCCGATTCGTTGAAAGCCGCATCAGAGCCGAAAGGGAGGCCGGCATCGGTAGCCCCGCCCCCCTGATCGGAATCGCCATCTGCGTTCTTTTCGAACTCAGTCGCGGCACCACCCGCGCCGGCGCCTAGCAGACCTTCCTCGGCAGGCGGCTCCGGAACGTCGTCCGGATCCAGCCCCGCATACGGCAGATCTGGGTCGTCGATGATGATCCGCCGTACTTCCTCGGGGGCCAGAACGCCAGCGTCGATGTATTTGATATCCCGGTCGGCGTCGTCCTTCTGTTTTTGGCCTTTTTCGGCCAGCGTCAGGGCGCGGAGAGGGTTGAACGTGATGGTGATTTCCGGGTCGATCTCGCCCCAAAGCGACAATTGCTGGAAATTGACCACCTTGACCAAGTTCGGCCGCATGAAGCGGTTCTGGTATGCGCTGATCGTGTCATCGTAGACGGCGATCTCGCCTTCCGACGAGGCATTCAAGCCTGACGGCGAAATCCCGGTGTATTTGACCAAAGGGATGCGGGTTGCCGAGCACAAATGCTCCTGCGCCTGCGCTTGCAGCTCGTGCAGACCACCCAGCGACGCCGACACGTTCTTGAAATCCTCTGTCGCCTTGTTGATGACGAATGCGCCTTGGTTGTCCCTCAGCATATTGAACAGCGCGATGCGAGCCATCAGCGCGCCGGCGTTGCCGGGCTGCAGGATTGTCGAAAGGTCCGTCATCAGCACCATGACGGAAAAGCTGTGAATCAGGTCCGCGACGGATTGCCGGGTGGTCAGCCAGATGTCGACGTATGGTTTCAACATCTGCGACAGCGACAGGCCGCCGAACGCATAGGCGGGTTTCAGGAGGTCGGGCACCGGATGTCCGATGAACGTCATCATCCGAGATGCATCGATCTCGCGGCCGAGCACATACCACCGCTGCGGGTTGTAGAAATCCGGCGCCAGCGGATTGTTCGAATTGTACATCTGCGGGTAGGTCCAGACCGGTTCGATAGCCTTGAGCTCCTTGAACGAGCCGATCGCGACCTTTCCTTTGCTCATGGCGTCACGGCTATTGCCAAGCGACGACGCCAGTTCAGCCGGATTGTCCCACACGCCCTCGCCGATGCCGCAGTAAAGGTGCATGCGGCCGAAAAACCCGTCGCCGCGGCTCATGTCGTAAAACCTGGCCTGAACCTCGAGACGTTCCTGATCGTCCTTGAGCGCCTTGATCTTGTCGAGTTTGCCAGCGTCGGTGATGCGCTTCTTGCGCTGGTCCGGGTCGGCCATGCGCTCGTCGAAGCCGGTCGGATCCTTGGCGCGCTGGCGCTGCTGTTCGGTTTCGTCGCCTGTGACGTCGAAGTCGATCCACTTGCGGGTCGCGTCGTCCGCGATCGTCTCCGATGCGTTGCGGTATTCGGTGCGCTCCGCGAGTTGCGACAGGTACGGGTATCCGAGGAATACCAGCCCTTCCTCTGCGAATCCGTCCCCGCCATTCAGCCATTGATCGCCGGCGAAGTTGGTATTGCTCACCAGCGCGTTATCCATCGCCATACCGCCGCCGGGCGGAATCGCCGACTTCGGAAACTTAGGCAGCCGGAACGGGTTCTGGTCCGGGTTCCGCGCTTTCTTGTTCCGCGCGTATTTCTCGCTGATCGCCTGAATCTCGGGGAGCATCATCGCCAGCGCGCGGGCGTCAAACGGACGGGCGGGTTCAGCCGGGATAGTCTCGGGTGGCGCGGCGGTGGCGCGGCTATTGAGCTTCGGCACGGCCGGTGCGCGCTCCTTGCGCGGGTTTGGCTTCTTGCCGGTGGTGCTGGCCGGCTTCCGTCCTGCGCCTTCGCGCTTTCCGCCCCATGCCATCAGTTCGTCCTCGCCGCCGGTTGGAGAATGATGCTCAAAAATTCGCGTTGCGGATTTTCATCAGGTTCAGGACGAGCGAGCGGCGCACTCAGAACGATGGAAACTGGCGTCTCCAGCCATTCGGTCAGCGCATCCCGATATTGATCTAGCGTCCCGTGAAGCGGTCCAGCCACAACAATTTGGTATTTCCCGTTGGTGCTTTCTCCGCCACCCCAGACATACGCCCCATCAGGATCATGTTGACTAACCCCGTAAGGATAACCGACCGGCATTTTTTGAAGAACAATCGACATCAGGAAACTCCAATCTTGATTCCTCTTGAATTTATCAAGAGCACAAATCAAGCCGGAACGCAAAAGCCGCCCGGTGAGGGGCGGCTTTCGAGCACATTCGGACATGGTCCGATGTACGGCAGATCAGGTGGCGGGTGCTTCCGGCGATTCCGTATTCGCCGGGATATCGGCCTGCAGGGTCGCATTCGACGCGGCGAGGTCGGCGGTCGCTTCCACGATGGCGGCCTTGTCCTCGTCGCTGAGGGCGGTTCCGGTCGGCAGCGCGGCAACCTGCGCCTGCAGATCGGCGATCTGCTGCGCTTCGGCTTTGAGCCCAAGGTCGACGGACGCCACAAGGCTGGTGTTCTTCTTGGCCTGGTCGAGCAGTGCCTGAACTTCTGCGCTAATCATCTTGATCTCCTTGATGAGGTTGAACGGGTAGAAATGGCGGATGTGGATTTCGAGGACCATGGCTGGGTTCCGTCTGAGAGTGGATCGGCGCCCCGGCTGTACATCCGAGCCGGGGCGCCAGCGCATTCCCTCGTCGGCAAGGCAATCCTTATCGGAACGGATCGTTCCCGGTCAAGGCTTTGGTCGGCATCGGCAGGCTGGCCCGCGCCTCGGCCACGGCACGGGCATTTTCGTAGAGCGCCAGCCTGGCGCGCAGATCCGCATCAACCCGCTCGACGCCCCAGCGATAGACCATGACGACCTCCGTATCCGGCTGCTGCTCTGACCATGCCAAGAGAGCATCCAATTTCGCGCGGTAGTCCCGATATGCGCCGTTGCTCAAGCAATTGCCGACCTCAAGAGGCCCGCCGATCGCATCAAGGGCGACCTCGTAAGCAGCGCCGTGGCGCGGTGATGGTGCGATCTGTGACAATTGATCCCTCCTTGGTGGGCGGTTTTCAATACGAAAAATAGACCCAGTATTCCGAGTCTCGCTCTAAAAGATCAGCGAGCTTTTCGAAGCGACCAGGGTTGGGCCATTCGCGTTCTGCAATAGCTTTCCTCAACGATGAAAAATCAGTCGGGCGAATGTAGGATTCGCAATCCGGCTCCGATGACCAGTTTTCTTCAATGTGCGGACACCTGCTGATCACTCCAGAAAATTCTTTGTCGCCAGCATAGCGAAAAGCGTCCCATTCGGGGTGATCGCCAAGATTGCGACTTTGCAGGTAAATGTTGACGCCCATGACGCTTTCCCCTACGGCGCCGACGGCATCGGCGCGACGTGGGTAACATCCCCAATCATCCCGTGCCACGTCCAGCCGCCGTGATTGAAGTTCGTCCAGTGGCCGGAGAACCAGCCTTCCCAGGTCGCGCGGCGAATCGCTTCGTCAGGTTCCATCTTCGCGTTCGGGTGGACGACATAGATCAGGACCCGCTCGCCCTCGACTTTTGGCCACCGGCTGGCGTCAATAGCCCCGACTGGCCGCCTCGTGCGGGCGCGGATGGCGCGGTAAGCCTCCCCGAGCGCATCAGCCCGGTCGATGCCGCGCTGCCCGCTATGGCGAGGATCCAGCTTCCCAGCGCCGATCATTCGCATTCCTTCGATAATGTCGGCGGCTTCCTGCAGTCCGGCTGCGCGGGTGTCAGCGGTCATCGTCTCAATCCGGCTTTTTACAGAAGGGGCTGTGCGTGCCGCAACGGTGGGCTAATTTCGCTATCTCAAAGGCATATTCGGGGTCATCGCCATCATCAAGCACTCGGTTTGCATATCCGACCAGCGCGGGGTTCGCGTACTTATCCCGCAGCTTGATCACGAAGAACTCGGACTCGGTGCCGGGTTCGCCCCATTCGATGATACCGGCCTCAGCCAGCACACCCAAGGCCAGCACGACTTTCCCGTGCTCCTGGACGGCGGATGTGTCACCGGCCTTCGCCGCGTCTCGGATTTCTTCGACGCGTCGGTTCTTGATCAGCCCGTACTTGCCGCGGCCGGTGCCGTTGATGTTGCGGTCAAGTTTCATGGCCGGTGTTTCCTCTGATATCGCGCTTCCTCTACCGCATCGAGGCGCGCGGATTCGCTGTAATTGATGCAAGTCACCGCGAGCGACGCCAAACTGATCATGATGGCGGCGAAGCTCAAAACGATGGTCCGGTCGAGCTTCATGTCAATCTCCACTGGCTTCGTCGCTGGTTTGTGGCGGGAGCGGCCGCGGCACGATCATCGGACGGACCATGTCTGTTCCGTTCCCGCACAGCATGCAGTTGTCGTCGACCTCATCGCCGGTGAACGGGTTGATCCTCATGATGAGCGTATGCGGACGCGCCTGACCGAAGGCCCTTTCGATCGAAAAGGGATGGCAGTGGGACGTGTGGTCGGCCGTCGGCGCGAACGGAGCCGGGTCAGCCGAGACGGTCTTGCGTTTGAACAACATTTTTACTCCTTCGGGGTCATTGCCTGCGTCCGCTCGACGGCGTCCCGCAGCATTTGAGTTAGATCGCGCTTTCCCGGCGTCGCCGCAGGGCGAGGCTGGCGCGGGGCCAGCGCCACTGGCTTCGGTGCCGGTGATAGGGCGGGCGCGCCAGCGGGGCTCCTATCGGGTTCCGGTGCCATATGCTCGGCCACCGCCGCGCGAACGGTCGCCAGAACCGCTTCTGACCACCACCGATGCTTTCCGGTATCGACCGCCTTGACCAGATTTGGCATGTAGACGTCGCGATGGTGCGCTCCGACCATCCGGGCGATCGCCGGCCCTCTCAGGTCCGGGAATGCCCGGCGCAGCGTCAGCGCCGCATAGGCGCGCGCCCGGGATATCTCGAAGGTCACACCTGGCCGGGAGAGGTTCTGGTCTCCGGATGCCACCCGAATCGGGTCCGCGCCGAGTTCCCGGCTGGCCGCGACGATCGCGACGGCCACAATGTCGGCGGTGGGGAGGGGGTGTTCATTTGGCGGGCTCGACCGTGAGGACCCCGGGTTCGTCCAGCGCGCTGGCGATCATCCGGGCGATAACTAGATTGAACGACGCATCATCCGTCGTCATGCCCTGATCTCCAAAAGCCTGCCGCATCTTCTCTACAAATTTGGCAGCATCGAAATTGATGGTCACGTTGATGGTGTCGGCCATTGGTTACTCCTGAAATTGCACCGGGCGGCGGGAAAGAACCTCCGCGCCGCCCGGTGCGGTTTACGCAGCCTTGAGCAGTTTCACGAGCTTCGCAGCCTGTCGGCCATAGGCCGCATAGTGAGCGTCATAATCGGCGGCGGCGTAGGCGGCGGCGTCGGCGGCGGCGTCGGCG
>Ga0302294_10000005_pt1 | contig 64872 bp, 107 predicted proteins | sample III_Fen_N2_3_FD_194550 | JGI IMG/M metagenome (GOLD analysis project Ga0302294, IMG submission 194550) | Peat permafrost microbial communities from Stordalen Mire near Abisko, Sweden - III_Fen_N2_3 | ecosystem: Environmental > Terrestrial > Soil > Wetlands > Permafrost | place: Sweden: Abisko...
TCTCGTGGGGCACGTCGCTGTTCTCCTCGACGATCATGATCGAGAGCGACTTGCGCCGGCCCCACTCCATGAAGTGCGTGTAAAAGTGCGAGGCATCTTCGACCTGCTCCTTGTCGTCTGGGTCTTCGACCCAGACGAACTGTTCCTCGATCACCGGCTCCGGCTTGAGTCCATACTGCACGGCCTGGGCGAGTGCGATGCCGTGGTCCATGTAGAGGAACAGCATCTCGTTGGACGTGAGGATGTTGAGCAGCCAGGTGTAGGCGGAACGCTCGTTGAGCTGCGGAAACGCTTTCAGCAGGCGCGGGATGAACCACGCGGCGTGCTTGTCGATATCAGGGCGCTCGAAGCGCCGGACGAACGGCGGGTCTTTTTCGAGGATGAATTCGGGTTTTGCGAGGGCGGCTTCGGCCATGTGCTATCCTAGTTTGAGGAGATCCGACGCGGCGCGATGCTCGAGGGCGTTGAGCTGAATCCATGCCGCCAGCTTGTTCTCGTCGTGCCAGTCTAGCCCCAGCAGGTTGTAGCCCGCAAGGCTCAGCGCCGAATTCATGTCCGCATGCATCTGCTGGTGCAGGCGCGTCCAAGTGCCGGTATCGTCGGGGTTGACAGGGTCGAGGCAGTATTCGGGAAGCGCGATCTTGCCCTTCTCGTAGATTACGCGGATGATATCCCGATGGCTCGCCATATGCGCGAACGACCACTGATTCAGTTCTTCGGATTTCGTCGGCACATTGAACAGGGCTGCAAGCGCCATTTTACCGGTTCCTCGCCGGCCCCGGCGCAGCGTATTCCGGCATCACGCCGGGCACGGCTTTCTGGTTCGGGATATCCACGATCTGGCTGGCCGGGCGATGCGGGCGCTGCCCGGTGCGCGGAAAGGCCAACGCCGGCGTATCCATCGGAACCGGAGCGTCGTATTCGACCGCGGTGTAATCGGTGGGGGACGGGATCGGCGGGGGGTTCGCCATCAGGTCGTCCTCACAGCCTTCATGCCGACGGTGACAGCGCCGGGCGTGATGGTCGAGGCCGTGGTGAAATTCGCCGCGCGCACGGTCACCGTGCCCACTGTCGCATCGCCGGCGGCGAAATACGAAGTGAACGTCAGCCCGGTTGAAACCGGCAGCGGAAGCGCCATTGCGAGCCCGTCGGTGCGCAACAGGCCCGCGACAGTGAACGACTGGTCCTGCCCCGCGCCAGGGACGATCGAGGTGTAGGTCAGTGTAGCGGAAGCGGCCAGTACCCCGGTCACCGTAGGAGTTGTGGCCGGAAACTTGACACCGATAGACGGCGATACGAGTGCCGGAAATATGTTCGACCCGCTCGTGGTCATGTTGGAAATCAGGTGCCACCCGCCTGCACCGGAATTAAGCGCAGAGTCGTACATGAGGGTAAACGCCGCACCTTGCAGTATCTCGCCACCGCCCAACGGCACTATACCGCTTGCTGTGTCCTTGTACACGTTGAGTATAGGAAGCGTGCCCACGCGAGCAGTGGTGGCACCCCCGTTATTGGAAGCTCCTATTCCGCACACCATTACGTAATTTTGGTAATCTAGCAAAGAAACCGATGCCGCCTGCGAGCCGCTGTTTTGTGCCAGCACGAGGTTGTTCGACCCGGACACAGCGCAAGGGATCGGCGCCAAAACCCCGAAAGCCTGGAAATTCTGGTCCAGATCTGTAAGGGCCGGTGTCGTATCGTTCCCAAACTGGGTAATCGTGTAGGTCATCGTTTACCCCGTATAATCTATGACTTCGTTCTGAATCATCATCGATACGATAGCCATGTCAGCGGCCACTGTCTGCACCGTAATGCCGCTCAACCGCCCATTTTGCGCGATCGCCGTGGGCTCCAAGATGACGATGCCGTTGCCGGCGCTTGACCATGCCGCATCGTCTCCGCCGGCCGTATGCCACGTCGCGGGGGCCCCGATAGCCGTCAGCCACGTCGCGGTCAGCGGGCCCAACGTGGTGGCGACGGCGCTCGACCCGGTCTCGTTGTCGATCGTGATCGCGAGATTCGGGCTCACCGCGCTGAAATATTTGAACATGCCCCACAGGCGGACGGACGCTTTTGTGACGTGGTAGCTGCCCGGCTTGTCCCACAGCTTCGACTGAACCGTCTTGATAAAGCCGTTCGAGGGATTCTGGAACAGCGGGTAGATCGTCGTGCCGTCGGTGCCGTAAGCCGTCAACACCGAATTGATTTCCTGGAATTGGATATAGGTGAGGATCGAATCCTGCTCCGAGGCCCACCACTTCTTGCTGTCCCACAGCAACAGCTTGTTGACCTGCTGGCCGCTCACCGGATCGATGATCGGGAGCAGCAAGACAAAGCACTTCTTGCCGTAGATGATCGCCTTGGCTGACGAAGGCAGCAGCGAACCGAAGTTCTCCACGGTGTTATAGACGCCATCGAGCGGCTCGCTGATCTTCGTCACCGCGGCGCCGAACGACACCTGCACGCCGAACGGGTTGGCGAACACGATATTGCGGCTGAACACGACGGGCGTGGCGCCCCACGGCGTCCCCACTTCCGGGTCTGCGTTCTGGTTCGTGAACGTGGTGGTGATGGCGCCTGCGTTGCCGCTGGACTGCACGCCGGAAATATAATTCACGCTGGAATCGCCAATCAGGTACAGGAAGCCGTTGGTCTGCTTGAGCGCGGTGAACCGCACGCGAAGGAAGCTGTCGGTCGACGTGAAGTTGCCGCCGCCATTGCCCGTCGTGAAATCGTAGGCAGCCCCAGCACCGCCGAAAATAACCGTGGCGTTGTTGATGATCCAGATGCGTCCCTGATATGTTTCGACAGCAGTGCCGCCCACCCCCGTCGGCATCGTCCCGCCGGTAGGACCGGCATCTCCCGGCTTATAAAACGTGGTGCCGTTCCACAAAAAATAGCCATTCGCCTGCTGCGCAACGATGATGATGTAGGTCGAACCATACTGTGAAACGCCAACGGTCGCGCGAGACGGGTTCGTGATCGTACCGGCTGGCGCCGCGTTGGTGATCACCCCGGTCAGCGTCGCGACAATGTCGATGCCACCGTCGTTCCGTATCACCACCATGTAGGGCGTGGCACCGATGTTGGCGAAATCGAAGAACGATACGATGCCTGCCGTCGTCGTATAGAGCGCTGGCCCGAGGCCACGCATGGTACGCAAGAGGCGCTTGCCGATCGGCATGAAACCATCGCACCAATACATCTGCTCGTCCTTCACGCCAGGGCGTGAAGTGGTCGTGTAGATGCCGTCGAAGTCCTCGAAAATCTGAGGTTCGGGCGGCCCAGCCGGAAGGTACGGACTGGGCTGCTCGCCGCGCGGCGGGGCTGGTTTCTGAAGGCTCATGCGACGGGCCTTGCCAATATTCGGTACATCAAAACCGACCATAAATGTTTGTAATTTTTCCGGCTCTTGAGTAGTCAGAGTACCTTTGGGCCATCTTCTCGTACAGCTCAAGCATTCCGCGTGCCCCGTTTAAATTTTGGGCCTCGAGATACCAGAAGTGTGCAGCGAAGTACATTACGGCATCCGTCCACGGCTCTGGTAGCAACTCGACCGATTGGTTTGTCGTGAGATCTGCGGGGATGATCTGACAATCCCATTCCATCTGAAAGTAGTTCGAAGGCAGGGGGTAGCAAAACAGGCTGCCCCCTGCCCCCTGCCCGAACTGCGAACACATCGCCGGAATCCACTGGTACTGGTAAGGGTAGGTCCGGACCTTCGCTTGGTACGTAGAAAAATCGTATGTCGGAAGCGAGTACCTATAGTTATTGTATAGTATGCTGACGGATCGCACAAAGTAGACGCTGCCCGCGCCGGGCACGCTGCTCAGATCGATGTCAGAAAATTTGTATTCTTCCTGCCCCGGCTTCAGCAGGTTGATCCCGGTCACCGTCAGCGTCGCCTCCGCCCCGCTCCCGGTCGCATCGGTGATCGTCACGATCGGCTCGAAGTAGCCGGCACCGCCATCGGTAATGTCGATCCCGACGATCACGCCGGCCTGCACGGTGGCGATCGCCGTGGCCTGGCGCCCGTTCGGATCGACGGTCCCGCCGCCGGGGAAGTCCGGCGTGCTGATCGTCACCGTCGGCGTCTCGCTATAGCCGGTCCCGCCCGCGGTCACCGCGCACGACACGATCTGCCCCGAGATCGGCGTTAGGAAACGAATCGCCTGCGAGCGCATGGCCACCTCGCGCCGCGCGCGATTGATATAGCGCGTGAGATCGCTGGGATTGGCGAGGATCTGCTTCTGCTCGCGGAGCAGGCGCTGCACATCCTGCTGGTAGTCGTGGAGGGTCATCGTCATCGGCCAGCCTTCCCATTCTGGGCCGGATCGTCCGCCATCTCGTACTGCCACGTCAACACCGCGGCGTTCGAGATGTTGCGCGCCCGCTGCACGAAGGTCTGATAGTAGCCGTAATACGCTTCGGCGTCCGCGCGCCGCGCCTGGGTCTGGCTGCCCAGCAGGGCGTAGTAGGCCGCGAAGAACGGCACCGCATCGGTGAAGGGGTACGGGATCGCCTCGACCGTCGTGTCATTCACCAGCGTGATCGGGAAGCAGGCGCAATCGAGGTAGAGCGTCCACACGTCGTCCGGAATGGGGTCGACGTAGAACGAGCCGGACTGGCCCGAGCCGCTGGCGGCCGCCGCGCTGCCCTGCGCGTATTGCGCCCATGTCGTCGGTGGGTGCGAGCCGGGCGTCGAGCTATAGTCGACGGGCACCGGGTTGTTCAGGCAGTACTGGTCGAACCACTCCCATGGGCGCGGCGTGACGTACTGCTGGCCATCGCCAAGGCCGTAATTGATGCGCCGGACATTCCACGCACCGGCGATGCCGGTGGTCGCCGAGGTGCCGAGGTCGACGCTCGCGAAGCTGTATTCGCGCTGGCCGACCACCGTCGGAATCGTCCCGATGCGCCGGATGCACTGCGCCTCTCCGGCGAGCTGCTTACGGGCGATGTTGACGTAGTCCTGGATGACGGTCGTCGGATACAGCCCCTGCGCGGGCGCGGGGTTCTGCAGCAGGCGCTGGGTGCGGGTCACATATTCGTCGAGCACGGCAGACTATCTCCTCTGCCGCCGCGTCAGTGGTTCCCCGACGGAATCAGTACGGGCGGTTGGCCGGGAATGCTGCGCTCGGCATCGATACGGTAGTAGCGCTCCGAACCGTCGGGGCGCTTGACGAGGAAGTGCGCGCCCTGCTGCGCCGCCAGCGCTTGCTGGGCGGGCAGCGCCTGCGTGTCGGACAGCGTCAGGCTTTGCGGGAGCGTCGGATTTGAAGCCAACACTCCCTTGGCGTTGAGCGAGTAGGTCACGAGACCTCCTTACGGCGCCGGCTGCAGCGTGATGATGTCCGGGCGGCTGCCCATGACGAACGAGATGGTGGCGCCACTCGGCGTCAGCGAGCCCGAGGGATTGTACCCCACAACCGGCCCAGGAGCCGAAAGGAACAGGCCGCCATCCACGATCGAGCCAACCTGCGCTGCCACAGTTCCGTTTCCGGTCAGCACCACCTGCGCCGGGCGAGGGCGGAAATTGAGGCCGAGCACTTCCTGACCGTTGGTCACGGTGCCCGCCGAACCCGCGCCGCCGGCCGAAGTGACCAGTACGTTGCCGGTGCCGTATCCGAGGCCCGAGCCGATAACCGAGCCAGCCTTGACCGTCTGCATCACGTTGGCGACCAGCGAGCCCGAAGATCCCGCGCCGGCCAGCACCACCGAGACGTTGGCCAGCGAGCCATCCGGCAGCGGCGAGCCGTTGTTGGTCACCAGTGCACCGGTGATCGAGCCGGAGCCTGTCAGCGAGAACGCCACGACCGCCTGGGTGATGCCGACATTGAGGTTCGGATCGGCCGGGTTCGGCAGGATCACCGGGATCGGAGCCGACGGGTACCCAGCGCCCGGATTGGTGAAGGAGATGAACGACACGGTGCCCGAGGTGATGCCCGCATAAGCCGTCGCCTGGATGCCGCCGACGCCGTTCGAGTTGTTCGCCGGGGGCGGCGGAGCCGGGATGAAGACCAGCGGGGCCATGCCGTAGCCGGCGCCGACCGAGGTCAAGGTGCCGCCGACCAGCGCCAGCTGGCCGCCGACGATCGGCGCGGCCGTGACGTTTGCGGGGCCGACGACGGTCGCGGTGGTCGACGCCTGCACGTAGCCGGAGCCGTAGGCCGTGGGCACGATGTTGTAGACGCAGCCAGTGAGGTTGGCGATGCGGGTGGTGAAGCCGTCGCTCTTGGTGAACTGGAAGCCGCCGTTCCACGCTGCGCTGGGCGTGTTGCGCCAGGTGTTGCTCACCGGGTCGAGGAACTGAATCACGCAGTAGGAGCCTGCGTCGATGAACCAGTCACCGGCCGGGATGATCATCGCGTCGCCTGCGGCCAGGCCGATCCGATTGGTCGGCGTGTCGAGCGGGGCGTTCTGCAGGTAGGACGGGTAGAGGTTCTGGGGCAGCGGAAGGCCGACGCCGGGACCGCTAATCAACTGAGCCATAGTGTCGTCTCCTTGCGATCCTAGATAGGACTAAAAGCTTGACCCGGCCAAGTTAAATCCCCAGAACCCCGAGGCCGACTTGGCGGTGAGAATGTCGTAGCCGACAACTACGACGCCTTGCTGGCCGATCTGGCCGAGCGGCACGAGTGAGTAGAAGCCGGAGAAGTCGAAGGCGGCATCCTCACTGAGGTACATGGCCGTGTACTTCGTGTTGACGCCGAACACGTTGCCGACCGGGCAGAAGTGGTCCGCAAAGATCGGGATGCCCGAGACGTTGAGGTTCGGGAAGCTCGACCGCACCGACGTGTTCATGTCGTAGGAGCCGCCGACGTTGACGAACTGCTGCTCGTTGCCGATGAAGTCGGCGTTGAGCGTCGCATAGTCGCCGGGGTTCATCACGACGAAGGTCGGGCTCTCGCCGCCGGCCTGGTCGGTCACGTAGGCGAGCAGCTTGGCCATCGAGGCGCGGGTGAAGCCCACGGTGCCCTGCGAGAAGGTGCCGGAGCCGAGGTTGATGTACTGGCCTTTGAAGGCCGAGTTGCCCGCGGCGTTGCGGTTGATGCCACCGTAGGTCGAGAAGTTGGTGCCGTTGTCGAAGGCGTTCTGGAACGAGTCCGGATACTGCGGGTTCGAGCCGTTGTTCGTAAACATCAGCCGCGCCATGTTCTGGCGGGTCACTGCGTAGACGTCGTTCATGCGGGTCTTCAGCAGGCTGATCTCGCGATCAGTGGCCTGGATGACCGTCTCGCCGAAGGGCAGCGGTACCGGGACGACCCAGTAGGCCAGATTGAACTGGCCGTTCTGAACTCCGGGGGTGATGACAGGGCTGTTGAATCCACCACCGTACCCGGTGAATTGGCCTTGCACCATGCTGTTGCCCTGCATGGGCACGGTGACCTGATTGAGGCCGCCGGCGGCACGCTGCGCGTTGCCCGTCATGTAAAACAGGGTCGGGGATCCGAAGTAAATCTGGACGAAGAGCCGGGGCACAAATGCGCGCCGCGTCACGGAACTCAATTCAGAGTACAATGAACCTGCGGCGGGTGCGACGCCAATTCCGGGAAGCGGCATAGTAAATCTCCTGTCTGCTTAAATAGGGAGCCGCGTTACCGATGGCCCTGCGAACGAACTTCCTGAAGCGCCTTCCGAGTAAGCGAGTCGGCGATGCGGTCGGCCTTGATCTCGTCCTTGCCTGCCAAGGCTTCGATCATGCCGTTCAATTCCTTGTCGGAGTCATCGATCTGCTCCATGAAATTCCATCCGCCGCTCGAACCCGGCATGGCCGGCGACTGGGGCGGATGCATTTTCTCGTGGTAGGCAGCGGCGATCTCGACGTCGAGAATGCCCTTCTCGTCCATGATCTTCTCGACCGCGGCGATGGAATCGTCCATCCAGCCGGATCGGCGCAGCGCGCGAAACCCTTCGTCCCGCTTCTGCGAGAGAGCCTGAAGCGTCTGGTTCTGCGTGACTGCGGCATCGCGATCAGCGATCTCCTTGCGGAGCTTCGCCATGTCGTCCTGCATCTGCTGCATCGGGGACTGAATGGCGGCACGCTGGTCGAGGCGCGGGGTCTTGATGTTGGGGTCAACGATCTTGGCCGCCTGCTCCACAAGCAGGGCGGACTGCGGATTCTGCAGCAGCCCGTGTGCGAAGTTGTTCAGCTTCGACAGGCGGACAAATTCGGCTTCGTCGATCTCGACCCGCGCCATGACTTACTTGCTCCCGCCGGAGTTCGGCACATGGCTGAGGGCGAGCGAGCCTTCCTTGTCCTGCGAGGGCAGGTGCGACTTGCGGCCGCCGATATCGATCTGCTCCATGTTGACGCGGATGATCTGATCGTCCGACTTCGGGAGCGTCTTGGTGTTGTTCTGGAAGATGTTCACGCTCGACATTGATCTCTCCTTCAGTAGTCGTGGCCGCGCCGGGGACGGCAACAGCTCACGACACCCATTTCTTCGGTTGTCTTCATCGTCGTCTGCGCGCCGGACTTGCTGCCTTCGCGCGGCGTCTGGTGGACGCGAACGGGCGTATCCATCTCGGTGGTTAAGCCGGATGGCATCTTCACGTCGCTCTTGAAAATATTGCAGCCCATCACGCGGCTCCCGCCATCGGCGGAGCGCCACCGCCGCCGGGGGGCGTCATACGCTGCTGCTTGAGCTGCTGCGCGGTGGCCTGGTTCTGCGTGTTGCGCATCTGGGCCTGCTCGAGCATGTTCTTCTCGGCGGCGGGCGAGACGGTGCCGGCCGGTACCATGCCCACGAGGATGTTGAGCACCTTGAGCAGTTTCTGGCCGATCTCGGAGGTCGCGCCGACCATGTTCATGGCGTCCTGGACCTGCTTGATGAAGACGCCGACGCGCTGCATGGCGGCAGCTTCGTAGCCGGCATTCGGCGTGGCCTGCGAGGCGGACGAGCCGCCGAACGGCTCCTTGCCGGGCATGCCCGCTGCGGGAGGACCGCCAGCCGACGCGGGCGGCATGCCGCCCGGCGGTTTCGGAGCCATCGCTTGAGGTGCCATTGCCACGTCGTGAAGCCCTGCTAGGAAATGTGCCCTTAAACTCCACGGTGGCGAGGTTTTACACAATCCGCGCTGTTAGGAACCGGTTCCCTTGTGTTCCCCTGTGGTCTTTGGTATGACTTCGGCATGGCGGAAGAACACGTAGCGCTCACGGTGAAGGAGGCGGCCTACAAGGCGCGCGTCAGCACTAAGTTTTTCTACGCGCTGATCGGCAAACGGCTCGGGCCGCCCGTGAAGCGCATCGGAGATCGCATCGTGATCCCCGCCGAATCGTTCTACATCTGGCTCAACACACCAACGAAACCCAAGGGAAAACGATAATGCACAGCGTCACGATTTGGTTTGGGCCCGCAGCGGCGGTTACGACGCTTTTGTTCAAGAACGAAAACAGAGCGGCGGAAACCTTCGACTTTCTGTCCGGAGAAGCCAAATCAGCGGTTCTTTCGGATGAGTTCGGGCAGCGCATTTTTGTGCGGCTCGGCGATATCAACGCGCTGCTACTCGAAGACATGACCCTTTCGGTCGATGCGAAGGTGGAAGCGGCGCTATACACCGCTCGCGGGCAAGCCAAGGCCGAGACCCGCGCGAAGGAAGATCCGGTTCTCCTTGCCGCCGCGCGTAGCAGGAATCAGGGTCCGGCGGTCTACACGCCGGGTGGGATGAACGGGAGGGCGTGATGAGTCAGGAATATCGCGACTACTGCAACGCCAATTTCAGTCCTGAAGATGTCCCCGAACCGGAATGCCCGCAGTGTGGTGGGTCGGGGTGGACGGTGGTAACCGTCGACAACTGTGATTATGAAACGATCGCCTGTCCAAATCACTTTCATCATCCCGAAAACAAAGCTCCTATTTCTTCTTGAACTGCGCCTCAAGCACTTTGCCCTGCACCTCGGAGGGCATCTGCTTGAGGGCGTCCAGCATCTCTTTCTGCTGGGCGGCGCCCGCGGCCTGCTTGTTCTTCAGGGCGGTGATCGCGACTTCCTTGTTCGGGAAGGCAAGGTTGTTGATCATGTACTCGCCATCGACATCGCCGATCTTGCGCGCCTGGAAGATCAGCTGGGTCGCCTCATCCGAGAAGATCGGGCTCGACGAGTGGCTGTCAACGGTGACACGGTAGTCGTCCGGCAGCTGCGACAGCAGGAACTTGGTCTCCTCGGCCTTGTCCGGCGTCGATCCGTCGGTCCAGTAGAATTTCGGATCCTTCGCCCGGCGCAGCTCGAACGACTTGCCGGCCGCGGCCGCCAGCTGGCGCTCGACCAGCAAAGCGCGGTCGCGCTGGGTCGGCGAGGCCGTCTTGAGCAGGGTGTTGAGCTGAACGCCGGCGCGCACACCCTGATCGCCCTGGCCCTGCATGACAGGCGGGAAACCGCCGATCATGTTGATGATCTCGAGACAGAAGCGCAGCAGGGGCAGCGCCTCGGGCGGGATCTTGGGGGTCATGTCCTTGACGTCGGCGCCCTGCGGCAAGTTGATGTAGCCGGCGCCGCGGAACTGGCCGTACATCTCGTCAGTGATATTGCCGTCGCCGGTGAAGCCGATCAGCTTGTCGACCTGCAGGCCGTACATGCGCTTGAGGTCGTCGGCCCACACCGACAGCAGCGCTTGCGGCTCAATGAGATCCACGAGCTCCGACCGGCCCCAAGTCCAGTTGGTGACCTCGTTGGGCTGGATCAGGTCGTAAGGCTGCTGGCGCTTGATGCCCAGCAGGTTCGATTTCTTGAACAGCGGCGCGATCAGGATGTCCGGCTCGATCATCTGGACCGTCACGTAGTCGTCCTCGCCCTTCACCCACAACTCGTGGAACTGGACGGTGTCGACGGCGACCGTGGGCCCCATCATCGCGTAATTCGGGTCGTTGTTGAGCTGGACGATGCCGCCCGGCACCGGGTTCGTCATGCCCTGAACGCCGGTGTTGAGCTGGGAGGTCGACAGCACCTGATGGAAGAACGAATCGGGGCCCGTCCCGCTGTTTCCGATGCCGGCATGCGCCTTGATGCGCTCGAAAAGCTCCTTGGCGTTCGGCAGGTAGTAAATTCGCTTCCAAACTTCGGGCAAGGTGAGCGCCGAGGTCTCGACGATCGCCTCCTGCTTGTTCAGATCGTTCTCATCCTCGCGGTAGAGCCCGATTTGCCATGGCATGACCAGTTTTCGCTGGAAAACCGGCTTGTCCCACTCGGTTTCGGTCCATTGCTTGAGAAAAGTGGCCCCGTATTTCAAGGAATCGACCACGCCGCGGCCCCACAGCACGTCGGCGGACACCGCATCGCGGCCCCATTCGCGCGAAAGGATCTTGCCGGCTTGCTTGGCGCGGTCGATCTCGCGCTGGGGGTAGGGGTTCTCGTAGTCGACCGAGAATTTCAGCTCGACCGGGCTGTAGAGATGGGCCGCCAGGCGCGTGACGTGGCTCGGCAGCGTGTTGATCAGGGATTTGGTCCCGTCGTAGCGCCCGGTCTCGTAGATCGCGCTCAGCAGCCTGTAATAGGACGACCGCATGCCCACGCTGACGCGGCATTTCTCGATCAGATCGTTGCAGAAGGCGATCAGCTCGGGTTTGCCGGTCGGAAGCTCGATCATCTCGTTTTCCCTGCCGCGGCGATCGCGGCCGCGCGCCCGCCATGGGAACTAGATAGCCGAGTTACGATGTTCGCGCCAGCCCGCGCGTAGGGCCCCTGATTGGTGGCGCCGGCGAACGCCGCCCCGTTGGACTGGAAGCCGGTCAGGCCGGGCGTCTGGGCCATCACCTGGGTCACCGGGTTCGAGACGTCCTTGGTGACGAACTCGGAATTCCGGCCGTCGTTCAGGTCGGTGATCTTGAGCGAGGACATATCCTCGACCGAGCAGCCGGCGAGCTGGGCGGCCGCCTCGGCGCGCACCTCGGAGCCGTCCATGACCCCCCGCGCCACGCCCTCGATCGACTTGGTCTTGGCCGACAGAATGTTCGGCATGTGGATGACCTCGTCGCCGTCATCGCGGTAGCTGTAGCCGCAGTGTGGGCAGCAAGTCGGCGGCTCGCCGGACGCATCCCACGGGAAGGTCTTGCGGCAATCGGAGTCGGGGCATCGATATCGAACGGCCATTTAAGCACGCCTCTTTGCTTCTTCGGCTTCCCAACGCGCTCTACGCGCCGCTTGCTCGTCCAGCACTTCTTTCACGCACTCCATGAAGTATTCTTGCCCTTCGAAATCGCGGTCAGCTGCGAAGAACCCGGAAGGCTCGCCGCTAAGGGGTGCCGCGACGGTCTTTTTGCAAAGCGGATTGCGCATCAGACTGCCAACAACAACGTCTTCACTCGTCAAAAGCCGGACGTCCGCGCACTGCCCCGCTACGACGCTCTTTCCCTGAATAGCATCTGTGCTCATCGCCTATACCTCCATGCTTGGTGCCGCTGAACTGCCATCTGGCGGTAGCGGTCAGCCTCCTTGTTCCGGAAAAAAGTGTCAAGCGAAGACTGATTGAACAGGAACACCTGATCGGTGATCTTCAACTGGGACTTCGCCTCGGTGGCGGCGCGGGTCATCTTCTGCGCCATCAGCTTCGGCCGGGCCTTGTGGACCCAGCAGCGGAGCGCGAAGGCCGCGGCCAGCACGCGGTCATCCTTCTTGGACCCGGCGGCCTTGATCGTCGAATCCTCGCGCGTGATCGTCTTCATCTCGTCGATCAGCTCGGACGACCGGATGTGCAGCTGGCCGTTCGAGACGTAGTCGCGCAGGGTCTCGAGGTCGGCGATCTTGGATTGCCCGGACGTCTTGATGTGCCAGTTGTAGCTGGCGCCGAGCGAATCAGGCCGGGTGCCGATAAACGCCTGCACGTTGCGGAAGACGTTCTTGAGGCCCTGCTCCTCGTCCATCGGTGCGTAGCCGGTCTCGATCTGCTGCTTGAGCGAGCGCAGCTCGTTGAACACCGCGGTGCCGGCGCCATTGAGCTCCAGCAGGTACCGCACGTCGTTGGTCGGGTAGGAGCCGTACCAGCCGAGCAGCGCGGCCAGCACCCACGCCAACTGCCGGGTGTTGATCATGGTGAAGTTGTATTCTGCCACTTGGTCGCAGCCGTCGGCATAGCAGCGGAAAATCTGAATCGACGAGCGGTCGTTGTCAGGGTTCTCGCCGAATGCCGGATCAACGCCGAACACGTAGGTCGCGTCCTCCTGCGGCTCCTCCCAAACCTTGAGCTCGACCGAGCGCATGTTCTCGGCGCGCAGGATGCGCATGTCGACAAACTCCTGGCCGACGAGGCACATGAACGCCTGGTACTTCTTGCTGACGTGGACGTTGGTCTGGTCGGTCAGCTTCTCATTGGAGAAGAACACCGCGCCGGACTGTTGGAAGGCGTCTTCCTCAGTGTTGTGCGTAAGAATTCCGTTCGCGTCGAAAAGGTGGGATCCTTCGACCGTCAGATTCCAGACTTGCTCTACGCCACCTTCTGCCTCAACAGAAGCCACCTCGTCTTCGAACGCGATAGTCGGGCGCTTATTGTTGCCGGCCTTGCCCGAGCGATTGGCCCACATTTTCTCGTATGCGCCGGGGTTGTACCGATCGCGCTTGCGCTTAGAGATGAATCCTATTTGGGCGTTAAAACTAAGTGCCTCCGCGGTGCGCAGTTCTAGCTGATTGCCGGTGTAAAAATGCCCGTCGCCCGCTTTTTTCTTCATAGAAACGGCGCGGCTAGTAATGCCGAACGCCAGCAGTAGTAGCTGAACCTCGCGGATAAAGTCTGGGTACTTGGAAAAAAGAGCGACGCGGTTAGTTTCGTATGCGTTGAAGCCATCCGCCTCAAACAGCCCCGTCAGGAACTCTTTCACCACGCGTTTCGGGGAACGCCATATAAACTCGGGCACATGAACGCGGCGCTGGGTTTTTACCGTGTCATTTCGGAGCAGGCCGAGGGCTCGCACGGTCAGCATCGCGTGCTTCACGCCGCTGCGAACAGTCACCCACCCGTCGCGAGGCTGAAGGCTTGCTTCCACGCCGAAAACATCGCGGTAGAGCCTACGGCACTCCTCGATCACGTCGGTATCCTTGGCGTCGCAACAGATGGATACCTCCGTTACAGATGCTCGACTGTACGAAGAAGCCGAACCATCTCCCATGAACAGGCCTACATACCTGGCCAAGTCAGGGGTAATCACTATTTTCGACTCGATGACCCCCTGCTTCCATGCGATCTCTGAGAGGTCTCCGTCGTGCAGCATGGGCGGTTGCAGGCGCACTCTGGCGCCGAGCGAAGCATCCAAGCGCAATTCTCGATTGTCGGTAGTGATGAGCGGGTGGTTGCCTGTCCCCCTAAATTCATAGCCTAGCTTCGTGCGCACCTTCCATATTTGGGCGAGTCCAGTCGGGCCTCCGGCAACGATACGGCCTTGCGAGCATTGTTTCGCGAGGATTGCTTCCTCGATCGGTAGTATCCCTTTGTCGGTTCCGACGCGGGTACCTGCGACAACGCACCATGGCTGCTCTTGGGTTCGACTGGTCGACGCGGTGTATTCGACCTCAGTATCGTCGTTGTCGGCCCGCGCGGTCGGGTCGTACTTGCGGCGCACCCATGCCAGCTGTTCAGCGTCAATCTTGATGCCGTATTGTTTGCGGACTGCTTCGATCTTCTTGAGTTCTTCTTCCGTCGGATCCTGCATACCGTAGGTGAGGAAATCGCGATGCTCGCGTGGGATGCGCTGGCTTTGCTTGGCCCACCACCCCAAGAATATAGTCCTACAGTGAAGCTTGTCTTTTTTGGACTCGTTCCACATGTCGTACCAAATGTTGAAGCCGCGTGCGGTCGATTCCCAAATAAAAAGCCGGTTCTCGTTCAGTTCTGACAGGGACTGCTTCAGCGCTTCGACGCCGTCGGTGTCTCCCCAAGAACAGAGCTCGCTAGCATGCAGAAATGATAAGCCAACCGATCGGCCAAGGCCGCCCGATCCTTTACTCTTACGGATGCCGGCCGCGAGAAACAGCATCTCGGCCTTGTTCTTCAGCACCAGGCTGTAGCGGTTGTCGTTGGCGATGCCGGGAAACTTCAATTTAGCGGGAAGCTCGCTGATGGCAGTGACGAGCTCGGTACGCGCCTTTACCTTGTTGGTATCGGTATCAAATACGATCGCGCCATTAAGGCCGGGATTGAGCCCGATCAAGAACGTTGTCAGAAAGCGAATAATGGTGGAGATACCGAGCTGGCGGGCCTTGAGGATCACGATGTCATGGCAGTCATCTTCAAGCGCGTCGAAGATTGCCGAGATAAGCTGGCGCTGTCCGTCGTAGAGCTGTTTACCAATGCAAATCTTGCCGTGGTCTTTCGAAAACACGAACGCATTGTCCAAGAAAGTATAGAATGCCTTCTCGGTTGCGAGTCTTTTTGTTCGTGACCATCCTGCCATTGGAACTATATACCCGTTCAGCTGTTGTCGGTCCAGCCCCGGAGGATTGTTCCATGGACCTTCTCATCTCGCTCCTGATCTTCGCCGTCGTGATCATCGTGATTTTGTACGTGATCGACTTGCTGCCCCTCCCGGCGCCGATCCCGATGATCGCCAAGCTGATCGTCGGTCTGCTCGGGCTGATCTATCTGCTCAGGGCCGTTCTGCCGGTGCTTGGACACGGGCGGTTTTAGCGCCCACTCATCCTCTGCTGATCCTTGATCTGATTGATCTGGTCGTCGACCGTCGACTTCAGAGCCTGCCAGAAAATCAGGCCGGCGCCGGGGCTGTTCATGAACAGCGAGGCGGTGGGCATGCCGATCCCCGCCGGCGGGACCAACACGAATGCGCCGCCGAAGTTGCCGGCCTTGTTCAGACGGATCTGGGCGGCCATCTGGTCGAAGGCGGCCGCGAGCGCTTCGGCGTCGTAGCCAAGCTGGGGGATCAGGGGTTCGGTCATCAGCCTCGCCTGAATTGAAAGTACGGCTTGATCTCGGAATTGAGAAACGAACCGACGGACGCCGCGTTGGCGCACTGCGTCGCCAGATCCTCGGGCACGCCCGAGTAGATGTAGCGGCCGCCCTTGATGAACGTCACCAGCATCTCAGGCGGATCTTCCTGATAGCTGATTTCGCTCACGTTGCTCGAAAATACTGGCTTGGTCCAGTCGGGCATGTAGCACCTCGATCATATCGGCGAACACCGGCTTCCATGACTGGTCGTCGCCCTGTTTGAAATACGTTGTTTTCGGAGTCCAGATCGCTTTCTCGCCAGTGGGGCCGATCCGGAAATCGAGTCCGCAATAGCTGTACGGCACCCAGCAATCGACATCGGCCAGCGCCGCCATGTGAGCCACCGCGGACTCGCAGGATATCACAAGGTCGAGGTCTTTCATAATCGCCAGCGTGTCGGTGACGTCGCTGATATAGCCCGAGAGATCGCGCACGGTCGAGGAGGCGCCGGTGTCGTAGAGATCCTGCTTCTTGGCGTCCTTCTGCAGGCTGTAGAGCTGGACGCCCGGCACCTCGTACAGGTCGAGGAAGTGCTTGAGGTCGATCGAGCGGTGGTGGTTGATGTCGTTCAGCGCCGAGCCCGACCACGCGATCCCGATGTGGAATTTGCGATCGGCCACCTTCCAGTCGCCGCGCAGCTTGCGCGCGTCGTAGTCGATGTGAGGCTGGTCGACGATGTCCTCGGTGCGCAAGCCCATCGCGGTCGGCAGGCTGACGAACGTCGTCCAGTGGTCATAGGCCGGGAACGGCGTGCCGAGCGGCATCAGGTTGACGTTCTTGAGGTGGCTGAACGCGCTGGTGAACAGCCGCATCAGCTCCGGCTGCACACACAGGTGCAGGTACTTCGAGCGCACCGCGGCGGCCTCGACGAAGCGGGAGAACGACAGCGTGTCGCCCAGACCCTGGTCGGCGGCCACGAAGATCACCTTGTTAAGCTCGCCGCGCCACTTCGTGAACGGGAACGAGAGGTACTGGTGCAGCTTGTAGCGGAAGCGCGCCTCGAAGTAGCGCAGGCCCTCGGCGAACTGCCGGTTGTGCATCAGGGCGAACGCCAGATTGACCTGCATGGTGGGGTCGTCCGGCATCAGCTCGTCGGCCTTCATCGCGCAGGAGACCGCGGTTTCCGTCTGGTTCATGGTGTAGTGGACCATGGACAGGTTGCACCACGCCATCGGGATGGTCGGGTCGAGGTCGGTGGACTTCGACAGGTGCTCGAACGCTTCCTGCGTCTTGCCGACGATGTGAAGCTGCCAGCCGATGTTGCAGTGGACGCGGGCGGCGTTCTGCGGGGTGTGCTCGCATTCCAGCGAGCGCCGATACGCCGCGATGGCAGCGTCGTGCATGCCGAGGTCGGCGGCGTTGTTGCCGACGGCGTAATGGGCCTGGCCCCAGGTGGGGTCGGCGTAGGCCGCGGCGACGAAGTTCGCATAGGCTTGCGTCAGGCCCGCGGAGTTGTTGCGGTTGTTCGCAGCGGCCTGCTCGCCGGCGGAATAGAACTGTTGGGCGGCTTCGCGGTTACCCACGCGACGGCTCCGCACGGAAACGCGAGCGTCGGAGGTTTGGCTTCGGCTCCGGGAGCGTTTCCACGACGACAAACGCATCGCTATCCTGCAGGAGCCTTACTGCGAGGTCGTGCGAAGCGCAGGTAAGAGATTCGCGGTCAGCGCGGCCGCAAGCAATTCCCTTACCCTCCAGGAAATCCAAAAACAACGAAAGAAGCAGGGTCTTTCCGGCACCTTCTTCCCCGGAAATCGAAACTTGAATCTCAGCCATTGAGGACATCCTTGTACTTGTTGCGCAGGTTGGTGGCGAGGCACAGGGTGATCGAGTGCGGACCCTGCGGGCGGTGTACCCATTCCTGGGTTTCCGGGCGATACTCGACCACGAGACTGGCCTTGCAGTGGGGGCAGACGTCGGCGAGCACGGATTGAAGTTGTTCGCGGGTCAGGTCGGTCATACGTCAGTTTCTCCAGAATTGATTGTGCCAACCGGGAACTAGCCATATGTTGTTTCCATAGTACACAGCGGGGCGCCATATGTCCCCGCGATGCCTTACGTAGCAAAATACTGCTGTCATTTTCCCGCCCTCGCTTCGACCCGCTTGATCTGGGTGTGGTCGAAATCGCGGCCGGAGCGGGTCTTGATGCCCATGTCGCGAAACTCGCGGGCAATCGCCCACGGGGTCATGCCCTTCTTCACGCGCGCCTGCACGAGCTTGATGACATCCTGCTCGGCGGGCTCCTCCACGAGAACCGCGGCCTGGCCGGAACCCTCGATGCGCCAGCCGTAGGGAGCCTCGCCGCCGATGTGACCGCCCTTTTTCTTCTTGAGCAGCTTGCCGGAGGTGATGCGCTCCACGATGCGGCCGCGCTCGAACTCGGCGAAAGCCGCCAGCATGCTGAAGAATAGCTTGGACGGGCCGTCCCGCATCACCGACTGGGTGCCCATGTCGAGCAGCACCAGATGCGCGCCCTTCTCCTTCAGCGCCTCCACGGTCTCTAGCGCGTCGATCGAGGAGCGGAAGATGCGGTCCATCTTGGAAGCGACGACCGTGTCGCCGGCCGTCACCGCTTCGAGAAGCTGCTGGCCGCCGGGGCGGCTGAGCATTTTCGAACCGCCGGACACGCCGGCGTCCGAGTAAATCTGGACGTCGTACTTGCCGACGCCTTGGGACTGGGCGTAGGCGTTGATGGCGCGCTCCTGCTCCTGCAGCGACGTCTTGTTGGCGACGGCCTGTTCCAGGGTCGAGACGCGAGCATATCCGAGAATCATGGTGGCTCCCCTTGTTGGGAGTAAACTACGAGGTAGCGCGGGCCTTGTCAACCTGCTCCTTGATCCACGGGTAGGTCATTTCGAGACCGTCGCGGAGGGTCATGGACGGTTTCCAGCCCAGCTTCTCCTCAATCAGGCTGTTGTCGCTGTTCCGACCGCGGACGCCAAGGGGGCCAAGGATGTGCTCGACCGCCACGGCCTTGCCGGCAATGCCACAGATCATTGCGATCATCTGGTTGATCGAGACCATCTCGGAAGATCCGATATTGACCGGACCCGTGAAGCTCGACGCCATCAGGCGCACCGTGGCCTCGACGCACTCGCTGACGTGCATGAACGATCGGGTCTGCCGGCCGTCGCCGAAGCAGTCGATCGCGCCGTGGTGCTTCTCACCCTCAAACCCGGCCTCGGCGATCTTGCGCATGAAGGCCGCCGGCGCCTTCTCGCGGCCGCCGCGCCATGTGCCATAGCTGCCGAAAATGTTGTGGAAGCGCCCGATGCGAACGTCCATGCCGTGGTTGCGGCCGTAGGCGAGGTAGAGCGACTCGCTGAACAGCTTCTCGATGCCGTAGGGACTGTCAGGGTTACCCGCCATGTCCTCGCGGCACGCCATTCGGTAGTGGTCGCCGAATTCGACATTGATCGGGTTGAGTGTCGGGTACACGCACGCACTCGACGAGAAGAAAATCTTCTTGACCCCGGCCTGGCGGGAGGCTTCCAGCACGTTCAGATTGATCATCGCGCTGGAGTGCATGATGTTGGCGTCGTTGTCGCCACTGAAAATGTACTCGGCGCCACCCATTTCTGCGGCCAAAGAGTAGACTTCGTCAAAGCTCTCGAATCGGAATTGGGAGAGGTAGTCGATCGGGTTGCGCAGATCGTGAACGAAATACTCGTTGGCCGGCGCGAAGCCGAACTCGGGCATCTTGCGGTCGATCACCACCACATAGGCGCCGTCGTCGCGCAGGCGCTTGCAGAGGTGGTTGCCGATGAAGCCCGCGCCACCTGTCACCAAAATTTTCTTCATCGTCACACCGGGGGCAAGGAGTTGAAATCGAACTTGTGGTTGGTCGTCGGCTGGGGCTGGGTGGTCTGGATTCCGTAGAAGACCGCGCCCTCGTCGCACGTCAGCACGATTTCACGATAGACCACGTTGCCCGGCACCGGCAACTGGGCGATCTGCATCTCGCCCGCGGGGAGATCGGGATTGACCTCGTAGCCGGTCTCGGTGTCGGTGATGCGGATTTTCGCACCGGTCTTGCCGCCGGAGACGAGGAAGGTGCATGGGCCGTAGACCATGAGGTGGATTGTTGAGAACTTGGAGTTCGAGCGATACGCAAAGCCGCCGAAACCAGCGCTCCATTGGCAGCGCCATTCGTCAAACCCAAACTTTGCGTCGAGCAGGTGCGCAAAGTGCGTATGCACGCCCATATGCTCATGGACTGGCTTGATCGTCGTTGGCTGCCACAAGCCGTCGCGTATTGCCGCCGACCGCTGGACGAGCAAATCGAATGCCGCGCCATCGCGCCGGTCTCTGACCGGTTCTCTTGCCAGCGTAAGACCTTGGTCTTCGAGGGGAGGCTCCTGGCCGACCATTTCGACTTCCGTCGGCGTCGCAGCGACGGAAACAAAACCGTGCTGCGCCAACACTGCGTCCCAGCACCAGTCCACTGAATTCCACTGCTCGTTGCCGCGGAACGCGGCGAACCTGCCGATATCAATGCCGGAGAGTTGTGCGAACACAGCGCGCGTGTCGCTCCACCAGCCGGTTCGGTAGTTGGCCAGCACCAGTTCGGCGGCGCGGCGCGCGAATACCACATGGCCCGCACCGAGATTTAACATCACAGCGTACCCATCGCGCTGGATCAGAATGCGATCTTCGTAAGCGCGCGCGGAAACGGCTCCCACGCAGAGGCCGTCGGCCGCGGCGGTGCTGAAAAGCTGCATCGTCTTGGCGAACCAGTCGTCAGGCAGGAGGACATCCGATTCGCAGAGGCCAACGTAGTCGTATTCCGCCGGATGGTGCAGCATGGTCGTAAGCGCGTACACGATGGCGCGATCGGCGCCGCCCTTGACGGCTGGGCGCGATTCCGTTGCGTCGTAACGGTGTTCGTCGAAATAGGCGAGAGCATCTTCGTCCGAAGACCCGTCGATCCATAGCAAATCGTGCTCGATGCCGAGCAATGGGCGGATTGTTTGCTTGGTGAGGGCAAGCCGGTCTTTCGTGAGAAAACTAATGCAGGTTTTCATGCGCGTGCAAACTCCCCGTAGTGCTTCTCGGCCGCTTCCTTGCGGGCTGCGGCGGCATCCTGCTCCGTCTTGCAGTAAGCAACAGCGGTCTTCTTGCCGCCGATAGAAACGTGCGCGACCCAGTACCCCTTGCCCGCGTCGAAGTAATAGCCTTTCCGCTTTCCGTTCGAGCAGTTTTGCGCGTTTGTAGCCTCGCGCAAGTTCTCGTCGCGGTTGTTCGTCGGAATTCCGTCGCGATGATCTACGATATCCGGCGGCTCAGTACCGCGAACTAGCTTCCACACGATGCGGTGCGCCAAATACGCTCGCTTGTTCAGGTTTCCGCGCAAGTAGCCCCATTCGGCCGGCGTCGCAAACGCTTCTGTTCCAGCGTGCCTCCTGTTCCAGTAGCGGCCTGTCCCCGGATGCTTGAAATGTGATAGCGGCCGTTCTTTCCAGAAAAGTTTTCCGCTGCTCGGGTCGTAGCGCAAGCACTCGGCCAAATATTCTTGTGAGGGAAGTAGGATGGGCTTCACTATCACAGCAGCGGCTCGCAGTCGTCGAGAAAGGCATTGGCGGTTTCTACGGTCTTCGGATTGACGAAGTCGATGTGATCCAGCGTCTCCCATATCCGGCGGCAGTCGTCGATCACCGACTTGTTCGGCAGCTGTATCTTGTCCAGCACGGCGCCCAGCCGGACGACGTTCTCGTACCCGGCGATCTCCGCGCGCATGTCGTCGATCAGGTTGTGGTCGTTCCGATTTTGCGCGGCGAACGGCTTGCCGAAGTGAACGTAGTAGCCGCGATCGCGCATGCAGCGCTGCACCAAGAGCGATGCGTAAATATCGTCATGGCGCCCAGCATGATTCCAGAGGAACCACGCCGGTACAAATTCGCGGCGCACGGCGCTCGCCTGCGAGTTGAAGATGGTCCACGTATAGGGGTTGACCACGTAGCCCGCCGCGGTAAGCAGAGAAACGTGATGCACGTCGGGGGACAGCGCGATGCGGGTAACGCTGTCGATGTCGGGGTCCGCTATGCACGTCCCGGCCACGACGCCGACCTTCGGCCGCGCCACGCCGCCGAGCTGCGGCTGCGACTTCACGTCGTAGGGAAAACCGCGCTGGCGCGACGGCGGCCGCAGGTACTGGCCGGGATCGAACCAGCGGGTCTTGCTGACGATCTCGACGCCGGCCTCGAAGTTGAAGCCGTCCACGATCTGCTCGAAGTAGCGACTGTCGATGACGTGATTGTCGTCGTCCCATGAATGGACGACGTCGGCGCCGGACTTCAGCGCTTCGAGGAAACCCACGTTGCGCCTCTGAATAACGCCCCAACCGATTAGCGGCGAGCACGAATAGCCGAGGTCTTCCTGCGCGGACGCGGAGAGAAAGCGCACCTTGGCCTCGGCGCAGAACGGCGCCAGTTCCTCGGGCTCCTTGCGGTCACCGATCACCAAGAACTCCACATCGCCGCGGCACGCCTGGTACGCCGTGAGCGCATGCGGGACATTGATCGTCGTCGTCACCGAAAAAATACGCACGTACTATTTCCCCTTGAGATTGGTGAACCACGCGCGGATAATCTGCCGGATCACCGACGAGACGGTCATGTCGTACTTCTCGGCATAGTCCTTCAGCTCTGCCTTGATGGCAGGCGGCAGCTTGATGGACGTCGGCAGATCGTCGGCGGGCTGTTTGGGCATTTATCCTCGAATAAGTTGGCCGAGCGGGCGGGCTGGGGGGTTAGCTCCCGCTCGGCCGTCACCGGGTACGCTGGACTACGGCCCCGACACAGCTATCCAACACTACGGTTTAGCGGGTGTCAACAAGAAAAAGCCCCCGGATTTCGCCGAGGGCCTTCTCTTTGGGCAGGCGTGAAGCGTCAGGTACTGGGAAGACCCGGATCGCGCGGATCGACGGGGGCCGGCTCGAACGGCTCGGCCGGGCCGCCGGAGGGCGAGGTGACCGTGGTCGGCGCCGGCGCGGCATCGGTGTTCTCGTTGATCGCGTCGGTGATCTTCTGGGTGTTGGCCTCGAGCTGCGGCATGATCGCGGCCAGCTTGGCCTCGGCGGCCGGGCTCAGCTTCTCGCCGGCCAGCGCGTCCGCCAACTGGGTCTTGATGCTGTGGAGCAACGCTGTGATCGATTCGACCTGGGTGGTCTGGGCGGCAACCTTGTCGAGAAGCAAGTCGAGTGTGGACATGATCGTCTCCAATCGTTGGGACATGTGCGTCAGCACCCGGAGAAGTTCCGGATCTGGTACGCGGTGGTGGTAAATGTGGAAATCCATGACAGCAGCCTATGCGCGGTACATGACCAACGCAAGTCAGTTGGGCTTTGTTCCCTCCGGCGTGAGATTGCTTACCGGCCCCTTGGGGGGTTCGGGCTTCGCCGGAGTATCGCCCGCCGGCGCCTTGGCGATCTTTTGCTGGAAATAGGTCGCGAGCGCGCCGAGATCGAGCTGGCGGGCCTGCGCCGCGGTCGCGAGGATGCCCTTGTCGTCGAGCAGGATCTTCTTCTCGGCATCGGTCAGGATGACGATGGAGCAAGGGTTGTCCATCGGGCATGTGGTGCGGTCGTCGGCGTTGGCGGCGGTGGACAGCAGGAGGAGCGGTAGCAAGTATCGCATGTGGTTTTCCTTCAGTTGTGGACGTGGCAGAGGTGCTTGATCTCGTCGAGGTGTGCCTGCTGCCGGTTGAACCGGGCGACGTCCTGCAGCAGGCGGGACTCGATCGCCGCGAAATCGGGCTTGAAACGGAACTGATCGTTCTCGTCGCGAATAAAAATCTTCCTGGGTTTACCGTCGCTCACGTTGGGATACTCCTCTGATCAGCGTAAAACCATTGCCGCAGTGCCGGCATCGGCGCACGGTAAGCGGCAGGGCGACGTGGTGGGCGTCCCGCACCGGCTCGTCGCGCCAGTTGTGCTTGCCGAGCTTGCACCGCTTGAGGCGCCGCTGGTGCCACCAGTGGCTGTCCTGGACGATGGCCGAAACGACAAAAGCGGAAAACAAGACGGCGATCCCCAGCAGGACCATAACCCATTTCTCCAGTTCGCTCATCACTCAGCCCCTTCCTGCGATAAACCCAGCACGTGCATCTTGGCGTGCTCGACCAGCCACAGCGCGCACTCTCGGCTCATATGCGACGAGCGGGTGGCGAAGTCAGGCGAATCCTTGCGGTACCCGATGATGATCACCTCGTCCCACTCCTCGCGGGAGCAGAGCGTCAGCGCCTCCTCCGGCGTCATGCGCGTGTGCGGGCCGAATTCGACGACTTCTGCGCTCATGACAGGAAAAACCAGGCCAGGAGGACGACCTTCCACCAGGCCAGTGGACACCCTTCGCAGACGTCGTCGCAGCAATCGAGAAGATCGTCCTCGTTCATTTGTAGAACTCCGAGTTGCGAATCAGACGAGTGAACAGCACCGGCTCTTGGTTGCTAGAATACCAGAACCTCGCCACATGATCGCCGTACAATTCGCGGTTCAGATCGTCGCGAAGTCTGGCGTATGCAGCATCGAGATGCTGCTGGACAAGCGCCAGCGGGTCGACCGGCTCCATCACTTTCACCGGCATCAGCGATGATGCGCGGACGATGGCCGGCGCGGCCGCCAGCGAGATCAGCCCCGTGATGAAACCGCGCCGGCCGATATTCATCGGGCCCTCTCCGCCTTGCGCTGTTCCCGAGCGCGCTGCACAGCGGCAACCGCGGCCTGCTCGGCGAGCTCCGCCGAGGCAAAGGGGCCGTCGACGGTCGCCCCGGAAAACAGCTCGACAACATTCCAACCGTCTTCGCAGAGGGCGGCGACAAGCCTTTCGGGCCGATAAGTGCTCATCCTCGTGCTCCCGGCATGAAGCAGGTGATCCTGCCCCTGAATATCCACACCATGGCGTAGCCGATCCGGTTGGTCTCAGTGATGATCTGGCTGTCGCTCAGCCGGTGCCATGTCCCGTCGATCTGAACCTCGTAGTCGGCGCCGACGCTGCGCCAGTTCGGATCCTCGACCCGGAACCCGTCTGACGAGTCACAGCATCCCATGCCGTCCTTGTTCTTGAGCGACTCGATCCACGCCTTGTTCGGCGAGTTGGCGTAGCGGTTATCGAGGTCGCGGGGATGCGCCGCGTTCACGGCGAGTCCGAAGATCACGGAGAATGTGAAAAGCAGAACGACGAGAGCGCGGCGGTTGAGCATTACTTCTTCCCCATCTTCTTCTGGCCCTTGGCGTCGGCCTTCTTGTCGGCGGCCGAGCCCTCGTACACCTTGGCGGACATGCCGGCCTTCTTGGCGCCTTTCGCATCCGCTTTCTTGTCGGCGGGCGACCCTTCGTACTTTTTCGCCATCGTCTTCTCCTGGTGTGGCGCGGGATGCGCCGGGTAAAGGCTACCGTAATCCGTTCTTTTTGGCGAACCATTCCGGCATCGTAAACGTCTTCTTGTCCTGCGTCGTCACTTGCGACTTCGGCAGCCAGACATCCTGCACCCCGACATGCACCAAATACGACCGCGCGGTCTCGTAACGGTATTCGAGCGGGATGGTGACGGGGTCGGAATTCATCGGAGCCATTCCAAAGCTACTGCCGTCGCAAGCGGGATCGAAGCGCACAGCGTAACCCAGGCGATCAGCACGGCAAGCGCGAATTTATCGTCGGTCATGTCGGGCTCCATCAGTTGCGGCTTTCGGCGTCGTGGAAGATGCCGTCACGCCACAAACGTGATGCTTCGTAATAGATGCGTTCAGCGCGGATCAGCGCAGACCTGGCCGCCGCGTAGTTAGCTTTTGCCGTATTTAGCTGTGCCAGCGCTTCTTGGAGATTGCGTTCGGTGTCCATCGGAGGCTTCTCTCGGTTCGTGGCGGATTGGACTACAGGATAGTGGGGGTGTCAAGGGCCTTCTGGATGCGCTCGCGGGCCATTTTCGCGTAATCCGGGTTCAGTTCACACAGGAAGGCAAGCCGGTTGTGCTGGGTGGCCACGAGCCCGGTGGTGCCGGCGCCGCCGAACGGATCGATCACCGCACCGCCGACCGGGGAGCCGGCGAGGATGCACGGCTCGGCCAGCGCAGGAGGGAACGTGGCAAAGTGGGCTTCCTTGAACGGCCGCGTGGGAATGGTCCAGACGGAGCGGCGGTTGCGCATGTCGACGATGGCGCGAAAAGCGTTTTGCCCAGTGGATGCCATCGCTTCGGTTTTCCCGGCGAACGAACCTTTCGGGCGGCTCGGCCGCACCTTCTGCACACGCCCTTGCTGGTGCTCCCCCGATTTGCCGGTGTGAAACTGGCTTCCCTTGGCGCCGCACACCGCTTCCTCCTTCACAGCCTCCGCATCGTAAAAATAGGTCTTCGATTTCGACAGCATGAACACGTACTCGTGGGACTTCGTGCAGCGATCGGTCACGCTCTCCGGCATCGGGTTGGGCTTGTGCCAGATGATGTCCTGGCGGAGATACCAGCCGTCGGCGCGCAGCGCGAACGCCACCATCCACGGGATGCCGATAAGGTCTTTTTCCTTGACGCCGCTCGGCAGTCCAGCCCCGCCGCTGTAGCCCATCTCAGCGATGTTGCGCCCGTTCGGCGTGCCTGACTTTCCCTTCGCGGGGTTGCGCGCGTAGCTGTCGCCGAGATTGAGCCAGAGCGTGCCGTCATCGCGCAGGCCGCGATGCACTTCGCGGAAAACCGCGACGAGCTCGGCCACATACGCTTCGGGCGTCTGCTCCAGCCCGATTTGCCCGGCGTGGCCGTAATCGCGCAGGCCGAAATAGGGTGGGCTGGTCACGCAGCAGTGCGCGAACTTGTCAGGCCACGTCTTTAGGACGCTTCGGGCGTCGCCCTCATGGACGAGAAAGCGGGGTGGCGACTGGGGTGGGGGCATTCGGGGGCCTTGAGGTTCGGTTGAGGGGCGTTTTTACTACTTCGTAGCGGGAAGGGCAAGGGGCTCGGCGCTGAGGGCGTCGCGACCTAGAATTTGGTTGGTGGTGTTAGGATACCGTAGGTCGGATTTTCATTTTTTCCCCCGTCGCTCGGCGAAAAGGGTACAGAATTTTTTTCTTATGGGTGACCCATCGGTTAGCGGTGCTGGGGTACCTGCCCCGCCTGCCCGGCTGGGGGTGGCAGGCCCGACCTACCCTAGGTACCAGGGGAGGGAGAGAGGGGCTGTGGTGTAGGGTGCTGGCATAACCTGTTGATATCCTTAGCTATTGTGGTGGAACCGTGGTCTGTCTTGTAAGTCTGACCGTGGTTTGGGGCTGGGCGTATGGTGCCAGGCGCTTGGCGGATCCAATCAGCATTGGTAGGTTGTCGAGCGCGGTGCGCAGCGTATGGAGCGGCAGTGGAACAGGAAGCAAAGAGCGCGGGACAAAAGGTACCCAAGAATTTCAGGCGCGTGGTGGTACGGGCAGACGAACTGAACAATCTGATTCGCATGCTGCGGCCGAACGCGACGCGCACGGAACTGCTAGACCTATTCGACAACCGCGCCAGTTGGCATTCGATAGAGAGCTGGCGGTTGGGCCGACGCTACGTCGCGCCATGGGCAATCCAATTGCTAAACGAACGCATAGACGCGATGCGCGAGCTGGCTGCGCGGATCAAACCCGGACCCGGACAAAGCGCCGGCTGGCGCAATGTCCATGGCTACGCGGCGAACAAGCGTTAATCTTCAATCACGCTGCTTTCCATGTGGTCGGCACCGTAGCGGCGAACGCGGTAAGCCTCCGCTTCCTTATGCGTAGCAAATCGCCCGACGCACACGGCGAAACCGCACGACTCGCCGTCGTCATATTCTTCGGTGCTGAAAACCACGACTGCGAAACGGTTGCTTGTCATCTCATTTCCCCTCAATTCGCGCCGCGCACCATGCCCGACGCCTTTCGTGTCATTACCCTTACTCTCTAAACCCACCTTCGTCAAGCGGTTCGTCGTCGCGCCCCAAAATAAATTGCACGCGATAGCCGAACCACATTTTCGCGTTGTGAAAGCCGAGCCGCTTGCCGGCAGGATACAGCCGCGCCTTGATGCCAGGTTGCCGCGCCCAATAATCGAAGGCTAACAGCACCTCTGCAATGCGCAGATCCGAATCGTATTTGTCGAAGTGCTGCAGCTGCGCAAACAGATCGGCGCGCATATCCTCCGGACCGATTACAAGCCCGTCGCGCCGCTTCATGCGCTTTCCCGAACACCATTTCTCAAGCGTCTCAAACCAAGCTTCGAGATCCGCGCTCATGATTGCTTTCGCCATTGCCTATCCTCCGGTTGCGATGTGCCATGCTCGCGGCGCGAATCGCCCGAGTCAAGTGGCACGAAATACAACCGCAACGTGCAAAACCCGCGCTGCGCAGTTTGATTTTCGACCGTTCAGCCAAAAACATAATAATGCCAATCACTTACGAAAAAACTGACGAAAACGCCCTCAAAAAAAAACTCAACTCTTTTTACTACTCCGCAGATACAGCGGAAGCGCTAAACTAATCTAATAGAACCGGGGGCCAAGTTGACGGTTTTATAACTATTCAATCTATTCAACTATTCAATAAATAAAGAAAACAATGACTTAGACTGGATGGTTGGGCTGAATAGTGAATAGTTGGGCAGCCCGATACCTCCTATTTACTGCGAAAAAGGCGCGCCGAACGCCAAACCCCTAACCCATAAGGCAACGCCCCACGCGCATCGCGGTACAATCCTACTACCACGCCCCTTAAATTTTATTTCTGACACGCCATTTCTCACTTGACACCCCTTATTCCCTATGGCATGCTTCACCTGCAATATAGATTTTAAGGGGTAAAGCGAATGACCATTTACGTAATCTGGCGCAACGGCGAGCGTGGCTTCCTCATGCTGCCGGGTATCCTGACCACTTGGCCGGTCCCCAGCAGCATGGTCGAGAACGTGTTTCACTTCTCCACGCTGGGCATGTAGCCCGGTTAATCCCAACTGCAACCAGGAGCGAATCCAATGACGACAGCAACCACAACCGACCCCCTCGCCGGCATGACGCAAGCGAAGTGGGATTCCTTCACTCCCCTGCAGCGCGAACAGCTGCGCGACCTGCGCGGCCTGACAAAGCAACTGATCGGCTATGTCGGGTATCGCGTGGAAGTGGTCGATGCAGCTGGCGACAAGCCCCGTCGCTTTATCGTCGGCATGTCCACCGGCTGGCGCCCGTGCCACCTGGAAATCAGCCGCCGATCGGCGCGCGGTGGCGGTCCTGCCAGCAAGGCCTACTATTCCGTGCGCGGTCTCGAAAAGGTGCGCTAGAAATCTGCACCGGGATGCAAAATAACCCTTGCATCCCCCACCCATACTCTTTATATTGATCGTATCAGCAACGGAGAAAGCAAATGGCCCTCACCACCGAATCAGCCCTTCGCAAAGACAAGCGCAACGCCAACGGCGCCACGTTCGAGCATCGCCACTTCGCATCGATTGCGGGCATGCTGGAGCGCATGCCGCACGATCGGCACACGCAAGCGACGGTTCTATACTTTGCCGAGGAACTGGCAAAGACCAATCCGAAGTTTGATCGCCGCCGCTTCCTCGCCGCTTGCGGCTATACCGACTAACAGGACGAAACGGGCCAAGCCCGTCGCACCGTCAAGCGGTGCCTGATGAGTCCAACCAAGGGAAAAACCAAAATGATCACGATCCAGGATATGGTCCAGCGCGAAATCAACTGCTGCATGTCGGGCCTTGTGGCGACACTTGCCGCAGGTAACCACGGCATCACCGAACACCCTTCGCGTGGCCCCGACATGCCGCTTCGCGTTCTGTCCGAACAAGCCTTCGAGCTAACTCGGGCGATCCCCGACTATGAGGAAGCCGCGATTCAGGCGGGATGGATCCGGCACGACATGCAGCACGCCCCCGACGCTCCGTGGTTTGCACACGACAAGCAGAAAACGCAAAGCGGCAACCCCGTGCGCCATATGCACGGCAGTTGGCAAGAACTTTGCGAAGCCGAGTCGATCGAACCCTACGCCCGCGAAGTGTTCGAACACTGGGCCGTCAGTGACTGGCTCGCCGACAAGCTCATTGCCAAGGGCGAGAAGGTCGACAAGGATTTCGCCGACCTCTGCATCTGGGCGCGCACCACGACGGGCCATGCGATTTATGCCGATGGCGTGATCGAGGCAATTTACAGAGAGGCCATGTCGGCGTAAAACTACGCCATAGCTAAAACCGCGCAACAGCGCAAACAAGGGGAATCAGAATGGCCTATGAGATCAAGAATCGTTCGGGTGCCGTGATTTACACATCCGAGAAGGCGGTCACTGCGAAAGAAGCGGTAGTCGAAGCGGTCGCCGCGCACGCTAACCTTCGCGACGCTTACCTTGGCGGCGCTGACCTTCGCGGCGCTGACCTTCGCGGCGCTTACCTTCGCGACGCTAACCTTCGCAACGCTTACCTTCGCAACGCTGACCTTCGCGGCGCTGACCTTGGCGGCGCTAACCTTGGCGGCGCTGACCTTCGCGGCGCTGACCTTCGCAACGCTGACCTTCGCGGCGCTGACCTTCGCGGCGCTGACCTTCGCAACGCTAACCTTCGCAACGCTTACCTTCGCAACGCTGACCTTCGCAACGCTGACCTTCGCGGCGCTGACCTTCGCGGCGCTAACCTTGGCGATCAGTGGATTATCCAGGGCCAGACGCGCAGCGACGGCTATCCGTTCTTTCTGCAGAAACTCACGGGTGATACGTCACCGATGGTCAACGCCGGGTGTCGCCACTTTCCGATTGCCGAAGCTCGCGCGCACTGGGGAAAGACCCGTGGCGGCACGTCGCTTGGCGCCGAGACTACGGCTATCCTCGATTGCATGGAAGCCGTGATGAAAATCAGGGGGCTGTCGTGATGGCCGCAGTCCAGCTCATCTTCTTCGTCTCGCTCGCCGGCCTCCTGACGGTCGGCGGGTTCCTCGCAATCCTCGCGCTGATCGGGCTCATTTAGGAGGCTGTCATGGCCAGGCGGTTCATCGTTGAAAAAACGCTTATGGTGACGCACCAAACTGTAGTTTATGCAACCGACGAAAAAGATGCGCTTGCTCGCTTCCACCGCGGCGATGTGGATGCCGAGACGAAACCATTTTACAACGCGCCGGCCGCTGCCGTGCGCGACGCAATCAGGGTTTATGAAGGAAGCGAGCAATGAAAACCGGCGCCCTGCTAGGCGCCCTCATCGGCGCCCTCATCGGCGCCCTCATCGGATGGCTCATCTGGCGCTTCATGCCGCAACCGTTTAAGGGGGAATAGCTATGGCCAACGAAGAACTTTGCGCGCTCCTAAAAGAGCGAATCGTGTTCGACATCGGGCAGTTGTCGAAAGAGAATTTGAAGTGGCTGGCGCGCGAGGTGCGCAAAGGCCGTGTGCAAAAGTCGTGGAATTGCCAACGCTACCCGCAAGGGAAAAATATGTACTGGATTGCAGACTAACGCCCCCGCCACTCCCTGACGTCCTCGCTCCACTTCCACGCGCCGCCGAATGCCCTCTCCCATGCGGCGCGCATCTCGCCAAGCGCCGGGAACTGCCATGCGTTGCCGTGCACCTCGTGCACCTTGCGGCACCCGTGGTCCGCCAGGAAGCGGCCTAGGGCCGTGCTCGACACGTCCATCAGCCGGCGGTTGTCCTCTCGCATGATCCGAATCAGCGCCGAGGCCGGCACCTTGGTCGGGTCCGTCCCGGCGCCGGGGATCTGGCCCTCCTGCAGTACGCCCTCGAACCACTCCTGCAGCGCGCCCAGCGATCGCGCCTTTTGCTCGCGCAGGCCGGCCGTCTTGACGATCTGCCGCGGGTGCCAGCGGCCGAGATCCAGCGCCAGGAGGGCTGCAAGCATGGCCTCTAGCCCGCCGGCCTTCAGCTCCGCGTTGAGTTTGTCGAAGTACCCCCCGTTGCCGATCTGTTTCGGCGAGACCTTGAACACTGCGTAGCGGCGCTCCATCGGGCCCGCCGGCACCACCCACTCGGCATTCGCCGCCATGATGACCTTGAGGCGGTTTTTCCACTGGCTGGCATCCACGCCCTTCTGCTCGATCACCAGGGTGGGTTCCGTGATCAGGCCCTTGAGCGTCGACTCGCCCTGCTTGTCGCCAGCCCAGAACGCCTCATCCGAGAACAGCAGCAGGCAGTTGCGCAGGTGAGCGTTGAACTGGCCGGTGAGGTGCTTGGCTGAAAATATCTGCATGCCATGCTGCCCAAAGATGTCGCGGATCGCGCGGGCGAAAGTTCCCTTGCCAGTTCCCTTGTCGCCCTGGAATACCATGGCCGCTTCGGCCGGCCGTCCGGGGTTCTGCACGCACCACGCCGCGAACTTCAGGATGTAGGCTGCGCTGTCGGCGTCGCCGTCTGCCAGCACGTCGGTAATGTGATCCTGCATGCGCTGCCAGGTGCCGGGGGCGGGCTGGACCGCAAACCCACTCCACAAATTTAAAATGTTCCCTTCAAGCACTGGTTCGCCTGACGGGTCTAAGTCTATGCCTTCATAGTGCTTTCGCCCTGTCCACTTGAGCCAATACGCGCCCAATTGCTTGTTTTCTTCGATGATATCGCCGTTCGGTTTCTCTGTCTTAACGGCGATATACCGCGCGCCGTGCCTCTCCCCGAACGACTTAAAGTCTTGAAATGATGGAACTTTAATGTGCGGATCGACCTTCGATGGCGTCCAGCCGAGCACCCGGCACTTGCCGCCGATATCGCCGATCACGGAAAATTTTTCGTTGAGCTCGATCAAGGGGTTATCGGAAGGCTTTAAAGCAAAAACTTGAGGAGCGGGGCCAACAGACCAGTGATTTGCAGAATGGCCATTGAGGTGGTGACCATTTGTCTCCGGCGGACGGTCATTCAATGAGTGTCCGTTAGCTTGCCCCATTGAAAACGCTCGCATTTCCGGCGGAATGACCTCGCTTTTCCGCTGGGTGGGTGGTGACCACGAAGGGTCTGCCTGCTTGGCGGCGTAGTACAGGGAACCGAAGCCGATGCTGTCTGGCGGCGAGCCGGCATAGGCCCGCCAGCGCTCGGCAGCGGCGTCGGGGTCGTATTTGCGGGACTTCTGCGACCAGTAGTCAAAGGCTTCCTCGCCCTCCGGGGAACCCTCGCAGGCCCGCCACACGGCCATGCCGACCCGGTTCCACTCGTCCCAGCTCATGTCGGTGTTCGGGATGGCTTCCAGTGCCGAGTCGATGTCCACCAGGTCGACGGCCTCTTGCAGCGCCACGCGGGCCGTCAGGGCAGCGCCAGCGCGCCCGCGCAGGTGCGCCGGGATGTTCTGAGCCCCGACCGGCTCTCGCGCGCCACGCGCCTCCCTGTCGCGGTTCCGGAACCAGTGCAGCAGCCACGCCGGCATTGGCGCGATCGGCTGGCCGGGGTTGAGCCAGGCGTAGGGCTGGCCGGAGACGTGATTGCTCGGGGGCGCTACCAAATTACCGCCATCTCCCCGGATGTCGAGGCCGTGGCCGGAGTTCGATGGGCTGGGCTGATCGCAGTAAAAATAGAGGTGGCCGCCGGCGCCCTGCCTCCCGCTGCGAGCAGTGAGAGTGGTGGGCAGGGCGCCACTCGCGTCTCCAGCCTCTTTGCAGAGGCGCATCAGCGTAGCGGCTCCTTCCGCGCTGTCAATGTCTACCACGCACAGCCGCGACTGCTGCCCGGTGGCGATGCCGATATTGGCGCGCGGCCACTTCGCCCACCACTTCCGGATCTGGACTTCGTCGGTGGTCGCCGCCTCGAATGCGCGCCCTGTCTTGATTCGGGGGTGCTTGCCGGGCGATGGGCACTCGGCGCCGGCCTTGGGCCGCGCGGGCGTCACCTTGCAGGTGCAAATGCCGTTCTCGATATTGTGGAGCGGCATCACTCGCCAGTGAAGGCGCGCGTAAGTCAGGGCATGCTCAAACACGGGCGGGTTCCGGATGCGAGTTGTGAATCGGGCATTCCTCGCTTACCAGCGCGCACCCGGAAGCGGGCTCGGGGCACTGGCAATCGCATAGCGATTCGAGGAACCGCTCAGCCAACCACTTTGAGTATTTTGGTGGGATCGCCTGCGACAACTCCATGCCAGACATCCAGTCGATGCCCATGGCTTCGCGCCTCTCCTCGACGCTAAAATCCTGTGTGTTCACGGTGCGGCGCCTGTCGCGCCCATGCCCTCCGTAAACGCCAATCACACGCGGCTTGCGACCATGCGCGCAAGGCGGCTGGTCAACTTCAAAACTGCATTCAAACAGGCGGTGACGGCGCAACTCTGCATCTGCGGTGCCAAGGGAAAACATGGACCCGCAAAGGCAGATCGGCTTGTGCAGCGCTTTGAGCGCACCAGCTACGTTCTCGATGATGTATGGCTTGCCGATGGCCTTGAGCAGCGCGCGAGTCTGGGGAATCAGATCAACGTGCTTTTTCGCGTTGTGCATCTGGTTGAGCGACGTGTGAAACTGGCATGGTGGCGAGGCCCAGATCAGGTCGAACTGGCGTGCCCACTCGACGTTCACCTGCAGGCAATCGCCTTGGAAGAACGTGAACGGGTATCGCTTCTGCGGCTGGATGTCGATTCCGGTCACTGCAAACCCGGCATGGCGCAGGCCCATGCCCGCGCCGCCGGCTTTGCAAAACAAGTCAAGAGCCTTCATTTTGATCTACCCCTTGTATCGGGCCGATCCTGATGCTACCCTCGTTAGGGAATGTCTATCCCCTTGGGCATTTGGACCGACCTTGGCCTCCGCCTCATCCGCGGGGGCCATTTTTTCTTTGGTACCAGTCGCACCCATGCGACTGAATGCGGAGGATGCGCCAGCGCGCGCCCCGCCGTCAAACGAAAAATTTCGTCGCTCCCATCATTTTACTCTTTACGCCACACGCACTATGGTGTAGTGGTTAGGAAAGAGGGACGAAATGACCAGACACGAGAAAGCCAGAGCCTGGCGCGAGAAGCTGGGATATTCCCAGAAGGATCTCGAGCGCGCCACCGGCTACAGCGAGAACAGCATCTACTGGTTCGAGCGCGGATGCACGCCGCCGAAGCGGAATTCGAAGGCCGGCGACCCCGCCGATCGCGAGATCAAGGAGTGGGTGTTTCAGCGGTACATGCGCGCCTGTGGCGATGTCGACGCGGAGATCCGCGGGCGCCTGCCGGGGGAGAAGTTCAAATGGTGAAGATCTGCGAGTGTTGCGGGCACCCGCTGCCCGACACCAGCGTGCTGAGTGACCTTACCCCGCTGCAACGGCGGCTGTTCACGACCGTCAAAGCCAGCGGCACCGCCGGGCTAGCGTTACAAGATCTGATTGACGCTCTTTACGGGCACCTCGCAGACGGCGGCCCGGATTATCCGAGAAACGTGATCTGCGTAGTGCGGAAAAATATGCAGCCGCGACTCGCCAAGCATGGCTTGCAAATTATCAGCACGCGGGGGCTTGGCAGTCGGTCTTACCTCAAACCGCTGGATGCAAAATGACCGAAGATGAATACGCCTGCCTGATGATCATGGCAGAAGGCCAGAACCTGATCCGGATGCGCAACACGCGGTGGTTCGCGCCGCTCAACAGCCTCGAAGCCAAGGGCTGGTGCAAGCCGATCGGCAACGAGAATTTCGTGATCACGCAACAGGGCATGGATGCCCTCGAAGGTCACGAGAAGACGCTGGACGGCGACCTGCGCCAGGCGATCACCAAGCAGGGGCAGGTGAACAGCGCCCGCCAAGCCGTGCACAGCAAGATGCAGGACGCGCTGGCGCTGGTGGTCGACGCCTCCCGCATGTCGGCGCTGACGACGGGCCAGAGCGAGAAGCACTGCCTCGCCCAGATCATCAACGAGATCACGCTGCGGGCAACGGAGGCTTTGAAGTGATTACCCCCATGCAGATTTCCATCGCCGATCGCACCGTCTCCATGCTGCTTGATATTGAACTCGGCCGGCTGTATTCCGACGCGGTGCTGACGCAGTACCTGCAGGCCAACCGGTGCCCCGAGCCCGAGGTGGTCGCCGTGATGTTCCGGGCGTGCAAGGCCGGGGATTGCGTGATCGACGCCGGCGCCAATGTCGGGTTTTTCTCGGTGCTGATGTCCAAGCTGGTCGGGCCGACCGGCCACGTCATCTCCATCGAGCCGGATTTGCGTAACTTAAAAGTCATGCGTAAAAATCTGGACATCAATGAATGCCAGAATGTGGACGTTGTTTCGCGCCCGCTGTCTTGCGACGAGTCGTTGCTGAACTTTTACCAGAATGAAGAAAATGGGCAGAGTTCTTTGTTTGCTACAATTCGCGATGTGGCTAGTTCAGAAGAAAGAACTACCACTTTCGATCTCATCATCGCGGAAGATAAGCCCACCTTCCTCAAGATGGACATCGAGGGCGCCGAGTACGAGGCGATGCGCGGCTGTTCCCACTATTTCGACGCGATCGTCTGCGAGGTCAATCCCGAGGCTTTGAAGCGCGCCGACTCCTCGCCCGAGGAACTGATCGAGCACATGCGGGGTGATGGGTATGGCGCGTATCTGCTGCGCGAGGATGGCTCACTTCCTTCCTTGATTCGCCACGACCAGAAGATCAAGATCACCAGGCCGAATACCAACCTGCTGTTCACCGACGCCGCGGGCATCATGCGGTTATGGCCGGAAATCGAAGCTTAAAACAGAAGGACGCCAACCAATGAACCTCTGGGACCGCATCATCAACGTCTTCATTCCCGAGCCGGCGCTTCGTCGGTACGACCCCGAGCAGGAGCTTTTTGTTCCTGTGACCCAGGAGTGGATCGATGACTTGCCGGCGAGTGTTTTTCACGAGCCTGTCCAGAAGGACCGCACCAATGGGTGAGCGAGAGGAATTGGCCGAGCGCATGGCCCACGTTTACCGCGTGATGCAAGCGGCAGGTGCAAGCAACGGCCGCACGATGCACGTATGGACGAAGGATCTCGCTGTGGTGGCTGAGGTTCTGGAGTACATGCGCGCTCCTGCCCAAAGAGGCGCGCAGTCTCCGTATACTTGCTACCTGGAGCGCTCGGCAGTGCGGTCGCTCCTGATCGGCGGTACGAGCGACGAGAACGTCCATATCACCGAAGGCCTGCTGATGGAGGTCGATGAACTGCCGGTCTTCACCGCCGAAGATATTGCCGCCCTCCGCGCGACAGAGGCCGACGCGGAGGCGGGCGGGCGGCCAGCAAGCACCGAGTTTATAGAAGCCATTCGTCGGGTCGGGATGCCTGACCCCATCCGCGAGCCAGAGGCGGCCGACGCGGGGGCTGTGGAAGCATGGCTGTACGAATACAACGATATTCACGACTATTGGCGCGGCGCAGTGATTTTGAACCGCCCTGCGAAAAATCCACCCACGTCGCATGATGGGAAGACCGTGCGCAATGTGCAGCCCCTCTACGCCTCCCCCACAGATGCCGGGATGCGGGCAACAATCATCGAGGAGTGCGCGAAAGCGGTTGAGGCGGAAACTGTTGGCCAGGACGGCACGCCAATCAGCGATGCAACCGACATCTCTTACGACTTTGCAATCGAGCATGCTGCTGCAGCCGTGCGCGCACTTGCGCACCCATCGACGAACGGCAACACCGGAGGTCCGCAGTCATGAACGAGCCTACCAAGCACGATCCGCGCGTCTTGTTTTGCTGCTGGGGCTGTGAGCAGAACGACCCTGAAAGCAGCGTCCATATGCGAGAGGCAATCGGTGTGATGCCGGATGGCACCTGGCTGTGTGAGGAATGCTATCGAGAGTGCGACAACCGTGACCACGGCATGGAGCCGAATGACGACGATGACGTCGATTTTCTATACCCCGAATTCGATGATCTGCCTCGGCCCGAGCCATACGCGGTCGCCCCTCACGATGGAGGAGCCCCGCCATGACCGTCGTTATGGTTCGCCCGAAGGCGCAGGAGCTGCAGGCGTGGCAGTACACTATGAAGGACGAGGCCCCGATGTGGGTGCTCGACGCAATGACGCTGAACGACCAGAACGAACTGGTGCTCAATCGAGGGTCCGGGCGCCAGGGGGTCCGTCCCAGCGAATGGCTTGTGAAGCACCCCGACCAGAAAGACCTGATCTGGTGCACTGACGCAGAGTTCAAGCGGGATTACGAGGTGACGCCATGATTACAGATGAGGTGGTGGAGAGTGCCGCTAAACGCATCGCGCGTACCGTTCCTCTGGGTTGCGGCGGCGGATGGAATGAGCCGCACGGTCACGACTTTCCGCTTCAGTACAGCGATAAAGAACAAAGGCTGATCCGGGGCATCGCAAAGGATGCGCTCACTGCCGCCCTTGGTGATGCTGTCGTGGTGCCGGATGCATCGCTTGTGCAGCGCTGCCGTGAACTGCTGGACTGGAGCCAGACCGGGTTACTGAATGGCGGCGGCGTCGTTCGCGACCTCGCCGCTCGGCTGGAAGCCAAGGTTGGCGAAACGTATGCCCTGCGCGTAGCTGAGGACCAGACCAAAGATGACGCGATGCGTGCAGTCGTTCGCATTGCAGAGGCGCTTGCGGTCACGCGCCACGAGGACAAGACCGGTGAATGACGACGAGGCGTTTTTCACCAGCAACCCGGATCGACAGTGTCACATCCGCACGCCCGGTCGCGAGCTGCACAAGGATCGACAGCGGTCGGTGCGCTATCTTTCGGAGAACGAGATTCAATTCCGATCGCTCGGTCCGCACGACCAGGACCAGCGTCGCATCCTGTCCTACCGGGTGCCGGCGGATAACGAACTGGTCGAGAAGGGCAAGGTGACCGTGGTGGCGGTCCCGATGCTGGCGTTCAAGGGCGAGGTGATCGAGGACACGGACGAGGTTCTGCTGCCGATTCTGGCGGAGATAATGGAGGGACAAGTCGATGGCTAAGAAGGCCGATCAGAAAAAATTGTTCGAGTACATGGTTGAGAGCTTGGACAGCATGAAGCTGACTCCCAGCAAGAAAGAGTTCGCCAAGGCCGTCCTTCGCGCTGCCATCGAACACGCTGCGATGCGTATGGCCGGATTTGAGCTGGAAAAATGAGACTCACCCACGAAGAAATCCAGGAGCGAGCCGAGGCCCGATCTGCCGAGTTCAAGGCCGGCGAGATGACCGAGCCGGTTTACCGGGCCTCGCTGTTCGTTCTCGGCTTTCGAGGGGATGATATCAGTATGGAAGTCCGTCGGAATTGGCCGGAGAAGAAGCCGAGGTACGGCAGGTGAGACTGGTAGTAGGCGACGCAGAAACTTTCTTTGATCGGAAAAATAAGTATTCCCTGTCTGTCATGACACAGGAAGAATACCTGCGCGATCCGCGTTTCGAAATGCACGGCATTGCTATCAAGTGGGACAAGGACACCTTGCCGGTCTGGTACGACGAACGCGAGTGGCGCTACATCGCCAAAGAAGAAGACTGGTCCGACGTCTTCTTTCTCGCACATCACAATGCTTTCGACGCCAGCATTCTCAATTGGCACTATGACGTGCGCCCGCGCATGCTTGGCTGCACCATGTCGATGGGGAAACTTCTGCTCGGCGCGCACATCTCGGTCAGCCTCGATTCGATGCGCAAGCATTTCGGCATTCCGGCAAAAATAACGCCCTACGGATTATTTGACGGCAAGCGTTGGAGCGAGCTTTCTCAAGATGTGCGCGAGCAGATCGGTAACGGAGCGATCGACGAGGTCGAGTCGATCTACAAGATGTTCACGCAGTACCTGGCACCGCAGTTCCCCGCCGAAGAATATGAGGTGGTGGACACCATCATCCGTATGTTTTCGGAACCGGTTCTGCGGCTGGACGCGCAATTACTGGCGAAGGTTTGGCAGGAGGAAGCGCTCAAGAAACAGCATCTGCTGGCGCAGCTTGGCGTCCAGGAAACTGAACTGCAGTCCGCCGACAAATTTGCCGAGCTTCTGAGGGCCGAGGGCATCGAACCTTCGACAAAGACCGGCCCGGTCAGCAAGCGTACCGGCAAGTCGAAGGACAACTATGCCTTCGCTGCCAAAGACGATTTTATGAAGGAACTTCTGGAAAGTGACAATGAACGAGTATCCACGCTGGCTGCAGCCCGTCTCGGTGTTAAGTCAACAATCACGCAAACGCGCGCCGAATCGCTGGGCTGGATTTCGTCTCGCGGACCTCTCCCGATCTATCTCAATTACGCTGGAGCTGGCACGCTTAGAGTTACCGGCGGAGGATCGATCAATCCTCTCAACTTCAAACGTAATTCCGATATCAGACGCTCAATTTGTGCGCCGGAAGGTTTTGTTTTAGCGCCTGTTGATAGCAGTCAAATTGAGTGCCGGTGCGTAAACTACCTGGCCGGGCAATGGGATATCATCGAACGATTTCGCGACGGGAAAGATCCCTACACCGGCATCGCCAGCCAGTTCTATGGTGAGGAAATATATAAGCCGGCCAAGGGCGATCCGCGCAAGGAAGAAATGGAGATGAAGCGCGGCACCGGCAAGCAGGCTGAATTGTCTTGCGGGTACGGGTCGTCCGGCGAGACGTTCAAAAAGACAGCGGCCCTCGGTATTTACGGCCCTCCTGTTAAGATTCCACTTGAAGACGCGAACCGCATCGTCGCCCTTTATCGCGAAACGCACCCGGCGATCTGTGCAAAAAATACTGGCTATTGGGCGCAGGCGGGACGCATGATTGCACGGCTGGCCGGCGGAGATCCGATTCAATGGGGACCGCTTCTGGTCAAGGATAGCAAGATTATTTTGCCAAATGGCTGCCCGGTCATTTACACGGGCATGGAGTTCTATCATCCTACGGAAGAAGAACTGCCCTTCCTCAAGGATTTCGAGATGGGCGGGTACTGGCGAATGCCGACCAGGTTCGGTTGGAAGAAAATGTGGGGTTCAAAAATCGTACAGAACGTGTGCGAGGCAGTGTCGCGTGTTATCGTGTCTCAGGCGATGATTCGCATCAAAAGCCAATACGGGTTTCGCACGTTAAATTGGCCCTATGACGAACTTTTGCTTCTCCTGCCGAAGGACGGCAACGAGGAATGCAACATGAAATTGTGCGAGATCGAGATGAAGCGCGAAGTACCTTGGCTTCCTGGATTGCCGCTCGATTGCGAAGGCATCATCGGCGATCGCTATGCTAAGTAAGGAAAACAACATGAAGCGAGTATACACAGCGTCGAAGCTATCAGCCGCGCCCATGTGGCGCCAGCTGCAACAGGACTGGGGTTCGGCCGCGTTCTTTCATGCGCGCTGGCTGCGCCATTGCGAACTGGGCACGCCCGATTCTCCCGAAGCCGCACCGGGGTTTTGGCTTGAGGACGAAGAAGACGTTGGTACATCCGACGCGCTCTTGGTGTGGGGAGAGCCGGGGCAGGCCCTGCGCGGTGCGCTCGTCGAGGCTGGAATCGCGATCGCGCGCGGCGTGCCAGTTCTCGTGATTGGCGAGAACGAAAGCTACGGCACCTGGCAGTACCATCCTGGTGTGGAGAGAGCGGCTGACTTTGTGGAAGCTCTGCGATGGATCAAGGCGCTTCCATGACCGACAAACCCGAGCCCTTCCCCACCAAGTGCCCGCACTGCGGGTCCTTCGCCCGCTATGAGGCCAGCAAAGTGAGCGAGAGCGGCGTGCACGTTTACGGCCTGACAACGTGGGAGTGCGGCTATGTGCTGCAGCGCACGTTCGACGAGGAATTCAGCCGGCCCTTCGAGTTCGAGCCGGGCAAATGCAGGAGGGTGCCGTGAGCTACACGATCGTGCGCGATGACTTCGTCGCCATCGAATCCATGCTGTCCGATCAGGTCGGCAAGGCTTTCCCGGCCCTTCACATCCGCGCGGTGATCAGCACGCGGGTGGAACTACAGGAACTGATCGAGAAACTGAACCGTCGGCTTGAGACCGACTTCGCCCAAGAGGAAAAGACCGATGACCGATCTGCCAGCGAACAACCTGCAGCCGTTCCAGCCCAGCTTTCTGCCAACGACAACTCCGGATACAATTTCTGGGGAGAATGACCGCCCGAAGCGCCGGGGGTCCAGGAAGGCCGCCGAGCCGGCGCCAGCCAAGGCGAGGAAGCCGCGCGCTACGCGAAAAGAGTCGGCGCTGACCGCGCCCTACGCGGCGATCGCGAAGGAGATCAAGACCCGCAAGCCGAAAGCAGCCAAGACCGTCGTCGCAGTCAAGGCCCCCAGCAAGCTAGGCATCAACGAGATCGTCTCGGCGACCGTCGGCCTCAAGGAAGACGAAGCCCGGCAGTTGCTGAACATGGCGGCGTGCCTCGACACCCTCAAGAAGGGCGCGCGTCCGAAGGTCATGGCCGCCCTGCGCAAGCTGTTCGGGTAGGACCATGCAGATCGCCAAGCCCCTCGTGTTCACCTACACGAATCTCAACACGTATCTGATCTGCCCGCATCAGATGTACCGGCGCTACGTCAAGAAGGATCTGGAGTTCAAGAAGACGCCGGAGATGGAGCTTGGCAACGTGGTCCACTCGGCGTTCGAATACCGGATCGGCGGCCGTCCGCTGCCGATGGAAATGAACCACTGGGAGCCGTTCGCCGCGGCGCTCGACGGGCTGAATGCCAAGCCCGAACTCAAGATGGGTATCACGAAGGAAGGGAAGCCCACGGGCTTCTTCGACAACGACGTCTGGTTCAGGGGGAAGGCCGACGTGGTGGCTATTAGCGGCACCGTGGCCTTCCTGCCAGACTGGAAGACGGGAAAGCGGCGCGAGGAGCCGTTCGAACTGGCGACGAACGGCATGCTGGTGCACGCGCATAATCCGTATCTGACGAAGATCACCGGCGCTTATGTCTGGCTCAAGGAAAACGCCATGGGCCTGATGCACGACGTCAGCGACACCAACTCGACCTGGGCGCGCGTCAACAATATCGCCGAGGAAATCCAGAGTTGCATGCAGACCGGCGAGTGGGAGAAGAAGCGCACGCCGTTGTGCAGTTGGTGCGATGTCCACGACTGCGAGAACAACACAAACCCGAAGCGAGGGTGAGATGCTTCGGAAGGATGGGGGTATAAACCGAAGCTACCGGCACGGCGGTTATGTTGGCGGTAAAGAAATTCCGGAGCATTATGTTTGGCGTACCATGCTGGTTAGAGCCGGCAAGGAACGACACTACGAGCATGTGAAGGTTTGTAAGCGGTGGAAAAAGTATGAAAATTTCCTTGCGGATATGGGAGTCCGCCCCACACCTGCGCACAGCCTCGACAGGTACCCAAATCCTTTCGGGCACTATTGCGCGACAAACTGCCGATGGGCCACGCAGGCACAGCAAGGTGCGAACAAGCGCAACACGAGACTGTACACGGATGGCGAATTCGTGGGCACGACGCCACAGTGGGCCGCTCGGATTGGTATCAGCAGAGAGTTAGCGTGGTACCGCCTCAGGTACTGGGGTACGTTTAAGCGAGGCCTCGTTTTGAAAACGAAAATGCTTCACGAGCGTCGTTGGAAAGGAATGTCTGATGCGTAGCCCAGAAGGCGTGGAAAAAGACGCGATCAAGAAGTACCTCACCGCGAACGGCTTCTGGTTCTTCAGCCCGAGCATGACTGGCTTCGGCGGCTCCGGCGTGCCGGACCTCGTCGGCTGCAAGGATAGCAAGTTCTTCGCCATCGAGGTGAAGCGGCCGGGCAAGGCGCCGACGCCGATCCAGCAGCGCCGGATGGCGGAGATCCAGAAACACGGGGGCCTCGCTGTCGCGGGCGATGCGCCGGCGGTGATCATGCAGTTGAAAGCGCTTTTCCCCAATGGCTAACCGCATCACGGCGCTTAGTTGCCCGAAGTGTAGCTATGCGTATAGCAAGGCTGACAACGGCAAGGCTTCAAACCGTTCCTACCGGCGCGCTCGGCGCTGTCTCAAATGCGATGCGCTGTTCGTGACCTACGAGATCATGGCCTCGGACTTCTCTCTACTGATGGAATTCAAGCGCTGGGTCGCGCTGCAAAAGCCGGTGGCGGATGACTGATTTCTGGTTCGACCCCGCCTCCAACGTGATGGTGTATCCAGGCACGGCGCCGGCGCATATCGGCGGCCACCTCGCCGGCATGAAGCAGGCCGATGCGTTTTTCGCGGTGCCGCGCACCTTGCAGAACTGCATCGTGCTTCGCTACTTCAACTACCCGGTCGCGCCGATCATGGACGACCAAAGCTACGATTTCCCAATCGAGCCGGGCAAGAAGCCGCTGCCGCATCAGAAGGTCTACGCCAACTTCGCCGTGATGCACCCCAAGATGTTCAATCTCGGCGATCCCGGCACGATGAAGACGTTGAGCACGTTGTGGGCCGCCGACTTCCTGATGAAGCAGTTTCCGCCCGGCACCACGCGCGCAATTATAGTTGCCCCGCTTAGCATCGTCGACGTAGTGTGGGCTGCAGGCATCTTCCGCAATTTCCCTGGGAGGCGCACGTTCAAGATTCTGACCGGCGACGAGGACAAGCGGATCAAGGGATTGGAAGCCGACGTCGACTTCTACCTCATCAACCACGATGGTATCAAGGTAGGGGCGCGCGCTCGGCCAAAACGCGAACTGCGCGGCTTCTCCGCGGCGCTGGCGGAGCGCAAGGATATCAGAATCCCCATCATCGACGAAGCCTCCGGCTTCAAGGACCACACCACGTTTCGGTGGTGGTGCTTTGAAAAGATGTTCCACGACCGGCCATTCCTTCAGTTGCTGACCGGCACGCCGACGCCGAACCGGCCTACAGATGCTTTCGGCCTTGCGAAGCTCGTCAACAACGCCTTCGGTAAGTCGTTCAATGCTTTCCAGCTTGAGGCGATGGTAAAAGTTTCGCAATTTAAGTGGGTTCCGCAGAAGGACGGCTATGACAAGGCACGACGCTTGCTGACACCCTCGGTGCGCTATGCGCTTGACGACGTGTGGTCAGGCCCCGAGATGACCTACCAACGCCGGAAAATAGAACTGACGGACGAACAGAAGAAGATGATGCACCAGCTCAAGAACGAGTTGCAGGTGCTAACCAAGTCTGGGCCGATTGACGCGGCCAACGAAGCCGCGGCCCGCACCAAGTTTCTACAGATCAGCACTGGCGCGGTCTACGACGAGCACCATAAGGCGCATGTCGTGGACGCCGCCCCGCGATACAAGGAGCTTGAGGATATCGTCGAGAGCACGCAGCGGAAGGTCGTCGTGATCGTGCCGATCACATCCATCGTGCATCGTGTGGTGAAGCACTTGCGCGAGACGTGGAAGAAAGCTGGCCTCGACTGGACCTGCGACTTCATCAACGGCGAAGTTGCTGGCAACAAGCGGCCTCCGATCATTCGTGCGTTCGAGAAAGATCCCAACTTCAAGGTGGTGGTCGTTGATCCTGGCGCGGTCGGCCACGGCGTTAACGAGTTCGTGGTGGCGGACACGGTGGTCTGGTTTGGCGCATGCGATAAGGCTGAGCTCTGGAAGCAGGCAAATGCGCGTGTGCGTCGCCCAGGCCAGAAGCATCCCAGCACTTGCTTCCAGCTGGTGTCGAACAAGTTGGAAGAAGAAATCTTTGACCGGCTCGAGAATAACACAAGTATGATGGGCCTGATGCTGCAGGCGATTCGCGAAGGAAAGTTTTGACTACTAAATAGTAAGATTTTGCTTGACGGGTTCTAATCCGAATGGCAACCTTATAGCACAACGAACAAGGGGAACCACCATGCGCCCAGGGTATTTCAAGGTCGACGCCGGCGAGCACGGCGCAATGCTCATTCTTCCCGGCCCGTTCATGAAGGACACGCCGGTGATCCAGGTGCGTCACTGGCTGGATGCGCACGGTATCTCGGAGCCGTTGGTTTACCGCATGTCTGAGACGGGCGAAGCGTGCGCGGCCTCGTACAGCTCGGTGGTTTTCTGATGGCCCTCATGCCCAAGCCATGCCCGGAGCGCACGGACCTAGCCGCGCTGGTGAAGCGTGCCGTTGCCGCTTTCGAGGCGCTGTCGCCCGAGCAACAGAAAGAGGTCCGCCGCGCGCAGCGCAAATCGTGGGGCGTCGGAGAGACCATGCTGTCGCACCCCGAGATGACGCGCGAAGAAGCCGAAGCCCTGAACGAGAAGGTCTGCTACTGATGGCTCCCCGCAAGAAGAAATCCGACGCCCCGGCTCCCGAGCAACTCGACATCGAGCAGGCGATCGCCGCGGCCGGCACGCCCGATCCCGCCAGCCTCCCGTTCGATCCGGCGGCGCTGATCAAGGAATTCAACGCGACGAAAGCGCACGTCGAGGCCGAGTCGAAGCGGTTCGGCGAGTACATGAAGCCGTACAATGACCGGATGGAAGCGATCCGGCAGGAGCTGCACGCCAAGGCGCTTGAGCAGAAGGTCAACGGCTTCCCGACCGACGAGGGCACTGCCTATCTCAGCGAGATCGTCTCGTACAAAATCGATCCGGAAGCGCAGTACCTGACCGCCGACGGCCGCACCTCGACCGGCCGGGACGCCCTGCTCGACTGGATGCTGGACAACTGGGACGCCTATGGCTCCGAGGGCGCCATGATCAGCGTGTCGAAGGCGGTGGCCGAGAAGTGGCAGGAGGAGAACGGCGCTCCGCCGCCTGGCACCAAGACCGACAAACTCGTCCGAATCAACATCAGAAAGAGCTGACCATGTGCTTAGGACCGCGAACTCTGTCCGACCCAGCAAATCTGATCGCCGCTGCTATCTTGCGAGAATCGCACGCCAAGGATTTGAATAGCGTTTTCAACCTTGCGGATGCGATCGAACGTGCTATCGGCGCCGATTGGAGGACTATCGCTCCGGCCGCGCACCAGATTCACGACGGGCCCCTCAAAAAAGCCGCCCGCAATCTTGGCGCACTTGGCGAAGAAGGCTTTGAACGCCTCGCGCGGGGTGAAGCGGATCCTCAACTCACCGCCAGTCTCGAACTCATCTACGAACGCACAAAAAGGAAGACCAAATGACTCAAGTCGCTCTCCCCGCCCATCTTGCCAACAGGCAGGTTCGATCCCTCACCGAGCGCGCCAGCGAGGGCATGGGCTCGACGTTGCCGCCGCACATTTCGATCCAGGGGAACTCGTTCACCTTCATCGACGCGGCGGGCAATGAGTACGCACCGATGTTGACGTTCGACGCTGTCGTCGTCGATGTCAGTGACGCGATGTGCAAGCGGTTCTACGACAAGCCGTTCGACCCCAATGCCTCGACCTTCGAGCCGCCGGCATGCTGGTCGGCCAACGGCTTGGCACCGTCGCGCGAGGCAACCAAGCCGCAGGCACCGACCTGCGCGGACTGTCCGCAGAACGTGCGGGGCTCGGCGATCTCGCGGATGTCCGGCGCCGCGATCAAGGCGTGTCGGGACGAGAAGTGGATCGCGATCATGGTGCCGCAGATGCCGCAGATGATTTTCCAACTGGTGATCACGCCCGGCTCGTTCGGCAACTGGAAGGGTTACACCGAGGGCCTGCGCAATTTCGGCTGTGAACTCAGCCTGACGGTCACCCGGTTCAGCTTCACACCGAAGAAGACCGGCGAGATCATGTTCGAGCGGATCGACTGGGTGGCGGCGGAGACGGCCGACCAGGTCGAGGCGGCGGTGCGCGAGAAGAAGACCGATGCGATCGTCGGTCGGAACGACCAGCCGCGGCTGGCGGGGCCGGCACCTGTTGCGCAGATCAACGGTCCGAACCAGCAGATCCACCAGGCGGCCTTTGAGGGCGTGCAGCAGTTCGTCCAGCAGATCCCGGTGCAGGAGGTCATCCCGCCCGGCGCCGCCCCTTTCGTGCAGGCCGCTGCCCCGACTGTGGCGGCCCAACCGATGCAGCAGGTCATGCCCTTTCCGCAGGGCGCGGCTGCTACCGGTGCCACGCCGACTTCGGCGACGACATCCCCTTCTGAAGCCCCCCGGCGTCGCCGGCGGACGCAGGCGGAGATCCAGGCGGCCAACGGCGCAGCGGCGGCTGGCGCGGCCCCACAGCCGGCCCAGCAACAGTTCGTCCAGCAGCCGGTGGCACAGCAGCCCGCTCCGGCGGCCGCGCCCCAGGCGCCCTTCCCTGTGGCCGGGCAAGCACCGAGCACGTTCCCCGGCCCCGCCGCGGCGCCCCAGGCCCAGTTCGGGATGGCCCCCGGCGCTCCGGTCAACCAGGATATGGCGGCGATGCTGTCCCAGATGGGGTTCAAGCAGGGATGAGCGCCCCGGAGCGCATGTGGCTGCCGCTGAAGGCGCTCGACAGTGACCCCGAGCTTCGGCTCGGGGATATCCTGTGGCTTGATAGGGCGGAAACGACGCGCGGCGTCTGGCGGCAGAAGATGCGGGTCGAGGTGATCCACCGGCATGGCTATGTGCTGGAGAAGGTCGAGACCTAGCCGTGCGGATCCACGATCGCGTGCCCGGCAATCGAGCGCAGATGCACCCGGGTCCGACCTTGGCCGCTGTTGGCGTCAAACACGCGCCACACCGCCCCGCCGATGTGCTCCTTCAGAACGAAGACATGGTGGCGCCGGACGGCTACCATTCCCGCTGCGGGCATGGTGCGCGGAAACTTAAACCAAGCGCGCGCGAGCCAGAGATCGCGAACAGGGCGGCCAAACACCTCGACGGCCGCGCCGCAGCCACAGAACGCCCGGCGCGGACATCCTGGGGGATGCCCGACGATCTGTCCGGCATAACCTGAAAACCTTGCGCGGGACGGCCGCGCCTCCGTCGGCGAGCAGAACATGATGAGCGCGATAATCAGCATGGCCCGTTTCATAGCGGTCTCCCGGTTATGGAACCGAAAATAGACCTGTCGCGGTCGATAGAATCAATCTTGACGGGGGTTTTTGTTTGGGGCAGCGCGTTAGAGGTGCATGCGGCGGAGCACCGTCGCAAGCCGGCTGCGCTGGACTACACGCGACCGGTTTCGCAGGCCGATCTGGCTGGTCGGCGGAGATCGCAGATGCAGTGCCATGGCATTTACCGCCAAGTTACCGACACCGGCGACGACAAGACCCAGCACGGGCAGCGACGGCTCCCACGACTGGTCGAAGACCGAGTAGCAGAGCGCGAGGGCGACGATGATAAACGCCAGACGGCGCATCCAGCGCAGCGGGAGCGGGTCGACCCGGTTGATGCGATCGTGTTCGGTCTTCTGCATCACGTAGATCGCGAGCGCCGCGCCGAGCAGCGCCGTTGAGTCGTAGGCTGTCGGAACCCATGCCATGCTGCTCATTCTTTGGCTCCTCCGAATAATTTCCACGAGCCGCAAGATTCGACGATACCCTGACACACTGCCATGCCGGTCAGCCCTACGATGAACGCGGACGTAGCCGCAGAGGTTCCGAGAACCTTGGAGAGCACCACGCCAAGATAGTTGGCGGCGAATCCGCCCACGATGATGGAACCGATGATAGCCCACGGGTTGGATTTCTTGAAGACGAAAGCGTTAGCAACGCCCCCTGCGAACCCTGCCACGAGATCCTGCAGGTGCAGGCCGAGCGACGCCAAAAAATCGTCGGACATCTACCTCGCCTTCGCTACCATGCTCGCAAGCAGCAGCATGTCCCTGGGTGTGACGCGGCTGAACTTAACGGCCATCTCCGGGGGAAACAATCCGCTTTCGGCCAGCGCCGCGCCTAGCAACTCGCTGCAAAACCACTTGTCCGGGCTTTGCCAATCCCGTCGGCTGTAGAACGCCACAATTGCAACCGCATCGTAGGGCTTGCCGATCTGGCTGGTCAAGAAGTTAAAATATCGGTCGCTTTGTTCCCGGTTGGCCTCGAGGTCGAGGCGGAACTCGCGGGTATACCCTCCGGCGTCGTAGTCGCCCGGGCGCGCCTGCACGCCGCCAAGGAACCGCGCGCCGAGCAGGCGGCCGTCCCGCATCACGGCGTCGCAGTGGCTGGCCCAGAAGCCGTATTGAGCGGCCTTGCAGGCGAGGTCGAATATACCGGGGTGCGAGACGAACCGGAGGGTGATCACCTGGGTGTGGCCGGGTCAGTCGAGCGGCGCGTTGAAGTCGTCGATCATCTTGTCCAGCGCCACCTCGGTCGCGGTCAGCTGGGCGTCGGTCACGGTGCCAGCCTGGGCGCCCGTCACGAGATCGGTGACGACCTTGACCGCGGGGGCCACTTCCTTGCCGACCGCGACCGCGGTGGTGATAATGCTCATGCCCTTGGCGACGAGCCCGAGAATCGCTGCGATATCCATGTCAGCCTCCGACCGCGACGCCGCCAGCGGCGGCCTGTGATTTGACGGTCGTGATCAGCGAGGTGAGCTCGTTGAACACGGTGATGGCGTTGACTTGGTCGTTGTTCCGCACGAAAGCGCGGAGCTGCGTGAGGTATGGCGGGATCTGGCGAGTGTAAACCTGCACCGCGCCGATCTGCGCCTTGCAGATGCTCGGGATCAGCCCCTGGACGCAGGATGTCCGCCATGCGTTGAGGCCGGCGAACACGAGGGTGGCGCTGCTCTCGATCTGGTTCAGGCGGGTGGGGGTGACCGGATTGGCGATCGAGGCGGTGCCGATGCTGACGGCTGTGGCAACTGCGTTGATGCCCGATTCAATTCGCGTGCCGAACTGGGTGGCGCACCCGCCCAGTGCCAGCGCGGCAAGGAGTGGGAGGGCAAGGAGGGCCTTCTTCATGGGGTGACCTTCGCGGTTTGGGCGACGACCAAACGGTCGCCCTCCATGGGGGAAATCTTGTCGACGGCGGGGTCCATTGCCATAGCGGCAAGGGCGGGGCTGGCGTCCTTGTTGATCCGCAGACGCTCGACACCTGGCATCTGCAGCACCTGCTTGACCTGTGCGTCCTGGCTCAGGGTGCCGGTGATTGCGGCCATGACCGACTGCAGGATGAGGTTGCCTAGGCCGGCGACGGAGACCACCGTCTTGGCAATGCCAGCGCCGAACAGGTCGGTGAGCTGGGCGGTGGAGATCATCAGCACGCTGAGCACCGCGCCGACGATGGAGATGATCTGCTTGCCGTTGAGGTTCACCGTGCTCTCCTATGCCGGGTGCCCGCCGCCGGGATGGCGCCGGACGATCTCCGCTTGCACTGCCTTGACGAGATCGGCCTTGACCATGTTCTTGCCGGGGCAGGTCTTGTGGGTGGTCTTGGGGTCTTCCTTGTGAAAGTGTAGTCCACGCACGCCCCGCTCGTAGGGCAGCGGTTGCAGTCCGGCCGCACTATGCAGGATAGCGAGCGCCGCGACAAGGTTGTCCTTGATCGGCCCGATGAACGGCTCGGTCTGGAATTCTCCGACCGTCTCGATTCCCCAGGAGATCGAATTCCAGGCGGGACTATGCACGCCGGGCCCGGTGAGCGGGGAGAACACGAGAATGCCCTTGGGCGTCACGAACAGGTGCGGCCCCGCCGACCATTTCTGAACATCCCGATAGTAGCCGACCAGGTTCTGCGCCCACTTCTCGTCGGTGATCGCTGGCTTGCGAGTCTGCCACTCGTTCCACTTCTTGAGATCCGGCGCCGAGGTGTTATGCACGACCACGAAGCGCGGCCGCCACAGGTTGAACTTCAGCGTCGCGACGTACTTCTCGAACTGGTCGGGGGTGAAGGACTTTCCGACGATCGGTTTCCAAGCCATCTACTTTTCTCCGGGAGTTGCTTGATCCAGCCTATCTAAAATGACCCCAAGCACCGCCGCAAGCAGGGGAACTACGCGCGCGTAATCGGCCACTTGGTAGCGTGGGGTACCGTTCTCGTCTACCTCCCCACGCTTACCCACAACGGCGCGTGGCATGGCCTCCTGCAGATGGTGGGCGAGGAACATGAATTCCCTGTCCTCCGAAGAACTCGCTATCATGCGGCCAAGGACTGGGCGTAGCTTACGAAACGCTTCTATCGCCAAACCTGGCGGCGCAGGTTCAATATCAGTCTTCAAACGCTCGTCGGATGACGACAGATACAGCACGCCGGAAGCACCGTCGCCGGCGATTGTCCCTACTGAATGCCCGGAGACCATGGAATGGAACCCTGCGTAGGCCCCGTTTACGCTGTCGAAAGCAAGCGTGAGCGCGGCGAAGCCTCCGGCCTTCCCAACCGCCTGCAAAGGCGACGTGCCGAAAGTAGAATTTCCTATGCGACGGCCGTTAGGGAGGTTCCCGATGTTTTCGAGAATTGCGCCCGCCGCAAGGTCTGCGGAATAGGAGGGGGACAAGCCGTGGTGGACGTAGATGCTACCCCACGTCGTCGAGTTCCCGTTGGCATAGAACATCGCGTTGTTATCGTAAACCGTTCCGTACACGTAGTTTCCCGCCCAGCCCTGCCCGATGATTCCGCTGGCACTGCCCTCCGAAATTTTCTGGTTCGCCCACTGCAGAAAATCGACGATCGACCCTTGGATACGGACCCATGCCGCCAAGTCAGCCGAAGGAACGCCCGCATTGAGGTTTGGATCGTACACGATGCCGTTGGCGATCACGCCAATTTCTCCGAAGATGACGCAGTATTTCGGAAGATAGTTGGAAAAGTACCCTTTCCATATCGCTATTGATCGGAAATCAGTATCAGCAGGTGCTGGGTAGTAGTGAACGTTGAGAATCAGATTGGGGTCACCGGCAAAGGTCGGATCGGTTGTCAGGATACTATCGATCAGGTCGATGCGGGTAGCGTAACCCGGCGGGTCTACGACGATCGGATTTTTCCACCCAGCACTCCGCAAGCACGACAGGCATGGCTGGACTTTGTAGTACCAGGTAACTGGATTGCTGGCGTTAGGTAAATCCCATCCGGCAGGCTCGTTCCATGGGTTGATCCACACCATCGGATTACTGGCGTACCGCGTAACGAGAAAGGGCAAAAAATCCGTAACGACGGTCGTCGGGCAGGCATCGTGCCCCATCTGCAGCTGAACAACCATCCCATGTTCGTTCGCAATTTCGATGATTTTGTCCATCATCTCGACGTCAGACGGGTAAGCCTGCCCATCGGTGGGATCGACATAGGAGAGCGTCGCGTATTGGACCGCCGGCTCCATAGCAAGGCGGATCATGTTAACGTTCTGTCGCCACGCCTTCGCTATCTGCTCTCGAACATAGGCTTCGTTCTTGTAAAAAAGGCGCGCGGCGTATGTGGGTTCGCTTACGCCAATCGCTGGACCAGCCCATGGCGGACTCAGTATTTTACGGAACCTCAAGTCGTCTCTGGGTTCGAACGAGCACAGCAGGTAATCGAACATCGTAATTCCGCGCGCGACGAACCTACTGCCGCCTGGTGCGCGGATGGTTCGGTTAGGAAGCACTTGGTATGGGAGCATAAAACGCATCCTTTTGCGCGAGCTGAACTATCCCTGTATCTCTTCCATAAAAAGTGGAGCCCACGGCGTTGCCGGGCTTTCGGGATAGTTTACCGCCGTCACATTATCCGAAGATGCCATGTACACCGCATAAGTTTGCGAAGATGTGGAGTTTGGAAAATCTAGACCTTCCATATAAGTAGATACTCGCAAGTTTAGAACGCCCGCGAAGTACGCCGAAGCAAGGTCTGTTGACCCATTCCGGCGCAAGACTAATTGCCCCGCAGTGCCAGCGCCGGTTGGCCGCGCGCTTCCTCCAGCGCGAACCGAAATCAAGTTGGCCGCGCTGACCGGAGTGATTGTCGAACTTACGGAAGTCGCCGCATAGCTCGAACTCGTAAATGACGAAGTAGTGCTTGAGGTGAAAGAAACCAGCTGAACTCTATCGCCTGGCTTTTTCACTCCGGGACCGAAGACCTGTACAAAACTCGGTGCCGTTGCGTAGGTACCGGCAGTGGCAAGACCGGTCGAGTTATACTCCACGTACCCGATAATGCGGAAAGCCTTGGCTGTGATGGCGCCTCCTTGGGCGTAAAACACGCCTGCGTTAACTGCCCCCGCGCCTATTCCCAGCGCCGACGCCACGCCAGTTTCGTCAAGAGGGTATATTCGAGTTGGCGAAGATGCGTTGTAAAGCGCCAGCACGTTAGTGCCCGAGTTGTTGAATGCCACCACCCAGAACCGAAATGCCGAGTTGTTCGCAGAGCCAAGCGTTACACCCGTGCTTCCTGTGCTGATTGATATCGCAGAAGTTTGCGCAACAAGGGTCGTCGTCCCAGTCCCTGCGGTGGCACTTCGATAGTTTATATAGCACGGAGAAGTGGCCGACAGCGCGCTGCCGCCCGCGTCCGTGAGCGTAACCGTCAAAAGGTTGGTTGCCACTGATGCCGCGATAGCGCAGTTATGCCCTGTGTTTAGCGATGCGTATCGCCCGTCAAACTGAATTTGGTTGGCGGTGTTTGTAACACCGCCAGCGAGCGTGAAAGAGCCGGTATTACCTGCGATTGAAGCGACTGATCCTGCAGAGGCGATTGACGAGACGGAGGCGCGTTTGAGCGCGCCAGAAGCAGCGTTGTCAGCCAACAAAAGCTCGTCGCTCGCTGCCGGCGAAGCCTTCAGAGTAAGCGCGGCGATCGTTGAATCTTGCGGAGCCGCCGGAGACCCTGTGAAGTTTCCTTTCAATGTATAGACCGCGGCATTGGCGAGCATCGAGTTTGCTACCTGAGAAGCGCCGATCGTAACCACTCCGGAAGCGCTGATGGTAGCATTGCCGCTTACGGTATTCCACGTCGGAGCAACACCGGTCTGTCCAAGCAACACCTGCGCGCTGGTACCGGCAACCGTAGTTGACGGGGATCCGCCGATGCCCCCGCCGAGCATGACGCCATTGGCGGTAAGGACCGAAGACGACGCCATCACGGTGCCAGAACTGAAATACGCGACGCCGCCGGAGGATGCGCTGGTCGGGTGCGATACCGTTGCCCATGTCGGGGCCGCAGAAGCGCCAGATAGCAACGGCAGTGCGGCCGTCGCGGTTGGTGCGAGCAAAGCAATTGCGCTTGCTGTCGAATACGGAATTGCTCCCAGTGCAGCCGTCAAGTTGGCATTTGTGCCGCCATTAGCAAGCGGCAGGATTCCAGAGACGTCGGCAGTTAGAGAAACAGCACCAAACGTCGGGGCGCCGGCTGCGTTACCGTGCAGGACCGTCGTGGTGGTGCCCAGGGAAGCCATGGGCGTGGGCGTGGCGCCGGCACCTCCGCCGAGCACTAGAGCGTTCGCGGTCAGGGCGGCGGACGAGGCAAGGGTGCCCGATCCAGTGTATCCGAGGATGCCGCCGCTGGTCCCGCTAGCCAACGCTGTGCCGCCGCCAGATACCGGAATGATGGTTGAGAAGGCATAAGTTCCGGCACCCGTGCGGTTGATGTAGCCCGTGGACGAGAAGCCCGTGATGTTGTCGAGGCACGTCCCCGACGCCCCGGTGCAGTTGGTGCCGCCTCCGCCGATGCCGAGCGTGCCGAACGACATGGCAGTTGCCCCGCCCCCACCAGAAACGAGCGGCTGCCCAGTGCTTCCAGCCGTAGTCGGCAAGTTGAAATTATAGGCAACCACGGTGGTCGGGGACTGCACCGTCACGCCAGCTCCGGCCGCGGAGTTCATAACCAGCTGACCAGTCACGCCGCCGGCCGCGCCCAGAGACAGCGCCGGCGACACCCATGTCATGTTCGGACTGCCCGCCAATGACGTGCTGCTGTTGAATTGCACCTGCGTGTTCGCGCCGCCGGCCGACCCCGCGCCCGAGGCGCAGGCCGCCCAGATGGGGTCCGCGGAAAGCCCTTGGCTGAGCAGGCAGTAGCCGGTGTTCGAGGTGGTCGTGGAGGTGAAGGTCGAGCTCCCCTGCGCCAGCAGCACGCCGTGCGCCGTATAGCTCGACGCGAACGGAATGCTGTTGACGCTGCCGAGCGTGACCGCGCCGGTGGAAGACACCGAACTGACGTCGCCAGTCAAAGTGCGTGGAGTGGGGGCACCGCCGGTTTGGCCGACGACCATCTGCCCGTCTGTCAGAGCCGTCGTCGACAAAAGCGCCGCGGTCGAGGAAAAATAAGGCACTCCCCATGCCGTACCGCCGCAGTCCTGGAGCACGCCGGAAGTGTTGTTGACGCAGACGGCGTGGCCGACAGCAAATGCACCAGTGCCGGTCAAGAACGTGCCGCCACCCGAAGGCAGTGTGAGAGAGGTGCCGTTGAGGACAAACTGGAGGTTCTGCGCAGTCGCCGTGCCGTAGTTCTGCAAGCTGATCTTGGCGGGCCCGGAGGTGGCGGCCTGAAGGCAGAGCTGGTTGCGCCCGGCGGCGCTGGCGCGATCGGAACTAACACAGATTCCGTCAGCGGCGTCGCGCGTCACGCCAAACGTGGTGAGCGGCGAGTCGGTGGCGCTATTGCCCCCCTTGATGATCCCGGTACCGCCCCAGATCGGCGACGTGTTGTTCGTCGAAGGGCCGGATTGCTGGACGGATTGCGCGTAGGCGCCGCCGATCGATGCAACCAGCAGGAGGACTGAAAGAATCCGCTTCATGTTACTTTCTCCGCGAAATCACATTGATCGCCAGCACGAACACCGCGTAGATCGTCAGCGAGACGATCTGCTTCTCAGTCGGCTCGGGGGTGGTCATCCAGAGATAGAAGGCCGAGCCGACGGTCAGCAGCGTGAAGCACGCGGATAGCGCGACCAGCGCGCGCTGCGACAGCGCGGTGAGCGCCACCCCCAGCAGTTGGAGCGCGCCCCAGTCGATCGCAGCAGTCTTCGGCGGCGCGGCAGGCGCGGCGGGCCGTTGAACTTCAACCTGGTCGTCTACGAGTTCGAATTTGGGTAACGCCATTGGTGGGCTCCTCGGGCGCAACGCCCTTTGAAAAGTCGAAACCGGTTTCGTCGTCTTCATCCGCGGGATCGCCGGGATGCTTGCGCAGGGCGACATAAACCGCGGTCACCACCTTGAGGGCGTCGATCTTGTCGGCGAGGCTCCGGGTGACGTCGCTCGACCCCTTGGCATCCAGCGACACCGCGGTGGCCAGTTCGATCATCGCCGTCCGGATATCGTCGTTTGCCGCCACTAGGGCACCTCTTTGAAGGGGTCGTGGTCCACAGGTATCAGTTTCGACCCTTCGAGGGAAGAACCCTGCGGCGGGGCGCTCTCGCGGTACTGCCGCATGACGGCGCTCTCCAGGCGCGGCCCGCCTGGCGCCGGCGGCTTCACGACAGGGGCGCGAGACCGCGCGCGCGGCGTCATGTCCACTTCCGGCTCGGTCTTGCCCCGCCGCGCGGCCATCGCCGCCTGCATCTTGGCCTGTCGTTCCGCCATCAGCCGCTCGATCTCGGCGTCAAGCGCGGCCGTATCAGTAGCTGGGCCGCGCTTGAATTGCTCCGCGACCTCGGATTGCAGGCGGCGCGGCGGGCCCGATCCCAGCACCGCCTCCCCAGCCCGCGCCGGTGCGCCGGCCACCCCGCCGGTCATGGCGGTCATGGCCGCTTCGACGGGCACAGCGGGGTCGTAGGTGCCGGTGTCCATGCTGAACTGCGAATTCTGGATTGCCCGGCGCGGCAAAGTGCCCAGCGCCGACATGACGCCGCGGACCAGCTTGTCGATCCACGTCGGCGCCGTTGCGCCGGCCTCCCCGGGTGACGTCGTGCCGAAAGCGGCGCCTGGCTGGGCAACCATGTCGTCGACCGTCTGCTGCGGGGCGAGTTCGTCAATGGAAGCCATCAGCGCACCACCTGCAGGTACTTGCCGGGGCGTTTGGGGTCAGGGACGTAATAGTTCCCGTCCGGCGCACGGCGCGGCGTGGGCGCGGTGCCGGTGTCCACGTCGTTTCCGAACTGGTACGCGCCCTGCGCCATGCCGGAGCCGACCGCGCCGCCGCGCTGCAGGACTTTCGATATCTCCTGCCGGATGGCCTCGCGCTTCTCCGGGTTCGTGTACGACTTCTCCAGCCAGCGCAGGGTCGCCGGGCTTTCCATAAGCTTGGACATCAGCGACATATAAGAGCCCAAGTAATACCGACCAGCGGCATTAGCGCCAGGAATGATCTTCGATGCCTTGGAAACAATCCCGGCTTTTCCGGCCAACGGGTGCTCGACAAGGGCTTGCGCCGCCATGCTGCCGGCATGGTCTCCTCGCTGAAGCCCTTTCGCGCTGGTAATGAACGCCATATCCTCGGCGATCTTCTGAGCGGTCTCAAGATTGGTGCCGAGCATCAGGCGCTGCACGTCTGGTGACACCACTTTCAAGCGTAAATCCGGCTTTAGCGTGCCGCGCAGAAGCTTCTCAGTCCACACCTGCCGCAGCGCGTTGAACTCGGCGGAGTTCTCGCCGAAGCGATGCGCGGTGGCGAGGATCAAATCCTCATCGCCGAGAATCTTGTCCACGGCGCGCGTGGCGCCGAACGACTTGTCCGACAGGAACCGGAGCGGGTCCGCGCGCCGGGCATCGTTGCGCTGTTTTGCCACATCCTGCGCAATCTTCCGGGTTTCCTGGGTCAGCACCTTGAGCGGGTCGGTGTCGGCCTGCTTTGCCGCGGTCTCGGCGGCCAGCCGTGCCTGCCGAAACACGTCGAACGACGTGTCGTTGGGGCGGAACTGGACGTCAAGCTTGCCGTGGAGCATGCCGATCTGCTGGGCCTGCCGCAGAAGCTGCTCGCCCTGCTCGCGCCCCTGCACGGCCATCAGCGTGCCATTGCGGTGCGCATCCAGCACTTCCTTGGCGAATTCCAGAGCGTCCACGGAGTTGTCGAACTGCCCCTTGCGGGCGTTGGTCAGCCATTGCTGCCGCTGCGCGGCGCGCACGCCATTCCAGAGATTCGGGCCCACCACCTGTTCGGTGCGTGCGATCAGATCTGTGCTGCCCGGTCGGACCAGCGCCTTGAACAGCTGCTGGGGATCGGCCGGCTCGCCGGCCTCCAGCCCGCGCAGCACGGTCTTCATTTCCTTGGCGTTGAACACCGGGCGCTCGGCGGCGAACCAGCGGTCGTTCTCGTTCAGCATCCGGATCGCGGTCTGGAACTGCGGCGTCTCGCCGACGCCCTGCATGAGGTTGTCGACTTGATGCGAGAAGTATTTCAGCGATCCGTTCTTGAAGGACGACGGCAGGTCGAACCAGTCGGCGGCCGACCTCAGTTCCGACCGGATATTGTGCAGTTGTTCAAGGCTGACCGACGACGGCAGCGGGCTGCCATCCTCGGCAACGCGCTGGCCCAGCTGCTCGATGCTGCGGATCAGGCCGGGGTTGCGCGCACGGAATTCCGCCGGCACGTTGGCGATAAAGTCCTCGGCTTCCCGCACCAACGGTCGGGCGTTGATATTGGCGCCGCGCGGCACGGTCTGGTAGGCGGCCTGCGCGGTCTCGCGGTAGCGGTTGCCGAGCGCGGTGCGCACGGCCTGGATCTGCTGGCCCACGGCCTGCCACAGGTCGCCCGAATTCGTCCCCTGCGCGGCTGCGCGCACGGCGTTGTCCGCGTTGCGCTCGACCTCCTGCATGCCAGCGTTGACGAGCTGGGTGGCGTTGGCCTGGCGCTCTTTGGCGATGGACAGGATCGCCTCGCGCTGGGCAGGCGCCTCCGCGACACCGGCCTCGGCCGCCGCGCGCCGGGCGGCCAGCTCCGCGGCGAAGCGGGCATCGATCTCGCCGGTCTGTTCCATCGCCTTGGCGGTCAGCTTTTCACCAGCTTTTTTAGTCGAGACGGCTGCGGTGGGCGACACCAGATCGTCGATGGCGCCAACACCCTGCTTCTCCAGCAGAGGGGCAGCCATCTTTTCATAAGCGGTCTGCGCCCCTTCTTTGAGTGGATTGCTCATGTCGAAGGCAGGATTAAATTTCTCGTGGATGTTCGATAGGTGCGGCGCTTCCTTGGCAAACGTCGACACGCCCACTGGCGTGTCGGTGTCGGTATGGCCGACGGCATTGCGGATGCTTGAGAACATGCCCTCGGCAGGCTTCTCGCCAAGTTCTGCAATCTCGCGTGCGCGGGTGACGTTCTCTGCGGACGTGCCAAGAACCTTGTTGGCGACGTCGGGAAGTGCTTTGCCAACGTTCGACACGCCGGCCTTGATCGACGGTACAAAGCCAGCCACAGCACGGCCGGCGGCGTCGCCCGCGATACTGGATGCGGCGCCGATGGCCTTGTCGGCGTTGTCCTCGCCCTGCGACCGGTCGTAGGTGCCGTTCAGCCGCATGATGATGTCATTGAAGTACTGGCCGCCCATGGTGCCGAGCGCCGCGCCGCCGGCCGCCGGTAGGCCGCCGAGACCCGCGCCCACGATGCCACCGATGGCGCCGCCGGCGATCGGCGCGGCGTTGCCGCCGACCATGCCCGCGGCTGAGCCAACAGAATTCCATTTGCCGGGCTTGCGGAACGTGCCGTTGTCGTTGACCAGCGGGCCGTCCGGGGTATCGACGATCTCGGCGCCTGGGTAGCCCTTCTCGAGCACCTTGCGCTTTTCCTTGTCGGTCACCGCCATGGAATGCATGGTCTGCGTGGTGAAGTTCAGCGGCTCGTAGACCGGCTTCTTGCGCTGGTTGCCGGTCGGGTCGACGTAGGTCTCGCCTTCCGGCATGGCATGGTACTCGGTCTCCGAGGCGATGGTGCGGAGCGGCTTTTGGCGCACATTCCCCTGCGGATCGGTGTAGGTGCCGCCGTAGGGCACGTTCTCGTAATCCGCGGCGTCCTTGACAACGGAATAGGTCTGAGGCGCGGCAGTGCCGCCGGCGGCCGCGAGGCCTTGTGAAGGCGCCTCGCCCGTGTGCGGGTTGACTTCGTCAAGCGGGTCGAGGGCCGCGTCAGCCATACGCCATCTCGCTTTCGCCGCCGAGATCGGCGCGCGGCTTGATTACCGGGTCTTTTTCCCACGGCATCTGCTTTTTCGGCGCGGCCTTCGTCTGGCCGACGCCTTCCGGGTTGGCGCTGCCGGGGCCCGCGCCGGTCGCGGCGTTCGGCGTGCCGCGACGCCGATTGACGTTGTCCTGCTGCATCTTATCCCAGAGTTCGCGGATATCGGTCAGCGCGCTCTTGGTGTTCGCCGTGGTGTCGCCCATGCTCAAGCCCGCGATCAGCGAGTTGATCTTGTCGGCCTCGGCCTTCAGGCCACGGCTGGACGCATCTTGCAGCAGGCGCGGCGCGACGGTCTGCAAATACTTGATCTGGTGCGCGATGTCGGCGCGGTCGGTCTCGTTCGATCCGGCGATGTTGCCTAGACGCTCGCCAAGCCGGGTAGCGTACCCCGCGGCGCCGACGGACATGGCGTGCTTTTCGATCAGAGCGAGGGTCTTGTCGATCGCGGTCTTGCCATTGTCGTACATGCCGATCTGCTTGTCGATATCATCGAGACGATTACCAGAAGGAGTAGCAACCCTGCGATTATATTCAGCGGTCGCCTCGGTAAGCGAAAGCGGCGCGGCGCGCGAACCTGCGGCAACTTCGTCCTCGCTTTTCTTCACCAGATCCTGAATAGCCTTGACCCTCAGCTTCGGCCCGCTGATCGGCCCGGCTTCGCCCGGATCGCCCTCGGCGGCCGTGGCGAAATCCTTCTCCCACTGCAATTGGTCGGCTGGTGTGTAGTTGGGGTTCGCCCTTTTTTGCGCTGCGAAATATTCCTTTTTCGAATCCCATTTCGCTTGCGAAGCCCCCGTCAGTGGATTCCACCGCGCAGCTGCATCAGCGATGGCCGCAGCTCTCTGCTCGGGGTCGCCACTCGTATAACGAGGGTCGGATCGAATATCCATGACCTTGTCATGCTGCAACTGCACCTTGTCCCACTGCTCCTGCATGCCGAGCGCGGCCTTGTTGCGGGCTACGAACAGGTCTGTCAGTTCCTTGTCCATGCCGTTCTCGAGGAGCGCTTGCACCTTCTGGTCGCCGAACTTCGTTGCGGCCAGCTCCATCTTGGTGCGGCCGGCATTGATGTTCGAATTCATCAGCGTGGTGGCGTCGTTATACGCCTGGCGCTGCATATCGTGCCGCTTGAGAGCGAGATCGGTATTCTTCTGCCACGCCGTGAACTCGCGGTTGTAGGCGTCCTCGTCGCCCTTGTGGATGGCGTTCATCGCCGCGGCACCGGCGTTCAGCCCGGCTTCCATCGGCAGGCCAGCGAACGACGATGCCAGCATGGCGAACACCGAGCCAACGGAGCCGAACGCCTGCACGGGGTCGGTATAGTGCTCGGCGCTCTTGGCATTGGCGTCCCACGGCTGGAGCCCTTCCGGCTCTTTGGCGCTGGCCAGATACGCCTGCTCCATGCGCGCGCGGTCCTTGTCGAGGCGCGCGCTCATCTCGTTGCTCTGAGCGGCGTCATTGGCGGTCTTGGCGCGCTGAATCTCGGACAGCTGCTGGCGCGTCCGCTCCATCTGCTGGGGCGTGACGATGAGGCTGTCCATGGACGAGCCGGGCAGCGTGGTCGGCATACTCCCGCCGCCAACGGGTGCTGCCGGAGGTGCAGGCGTGCCTGTGCCCGCCGTGGGAGCGGCGGTTTCAGGGAGGTCCGGGCCGTCGTCTTCCTCGCCGGCCATTTACGCTACCTCCGTAGTGCCCTTGACGGGTACTTTTGAAGTGCTCCAGAGGTAGGCCGCTGGATTAGCAGGAAGCTCTCGTAGCGCCGTTAGAAGCGGCCTGCCTCGAGCGCTCCGCGGCATCCGCTCCGATACTTCGTGAAGCCCCTGCGCAATGGCCGCCAGCTGCGTGCATTCTACTCCAAGTGTTTCAAAAATAGCGTCGTGCAACTGCCCGGAGGTGTACATGCGCACCAACAACGCTGTTGCGTTCTCGATGCTTTCGATGTCGGCATTTGCGAGATGCACTTCCATTTTACACTGCTTCCTGCGCCAACTGAACAACTTGATTGTCAAGAAACTCTTTGGTGGCTTTAAGGTTAGCTTGCACGCTGGCTTCTTCGGTGGAAGAAACCGACAAAAGCTCTCCCAGCACTTCTGCAGTTGCCGCGAGCATGACAGCAAGTTCGTACTCGCGACATACTCGCGCGATCGACTTTTTCAGGTCTTCCACCTCGACTCGGTTTGCTAAATTCGTAGCCATTTACGCCGCCTTTGTGCCGCCGATATTGAGGTTGATGCCGCCGTTGCTCTTCGTGCCGCCGTTCAGTGCCGACGCGAAATTCGAGATCGCCTGCGAGCGCTGCTTGTTCTGGTCGTTGGTCAGATTCGCCAGCGTAGTGTACGTGCCGCTGGAAAGCCCTGCCGCCGACAGCCCATCGTTGATCAGATTGTTCGCCGTCAAGTTGTTGCCGGTGGTCGACGTCTGGTTGCCGGAAGCGATGATGCTGTTGCCGGTGGTCGCCAGCTGGGACGCCAGCTGCTCGCGCATCGACGGGATCTTGGCATCGACCTGTCCCAGTTCCTGGGCCAGCATGGAGTTCTTGGTCGGATCAGTCGGCAAGCCGCGATTGGCGTAATTCGAGATGATCTGCGCCTTCTGCGACTGCACCGACTGCTGGACCATGTCCTCGTATCCCTGCGGCAGGGTACCGGTGGCGACGTACTGCTGCAACGCCTGACCCTGGGCGGTCTGCGACTGTCCGGACTCAAGCGCCGGCGTGCCGTACTGCGTGCCCATATCCTTGCCCTGCTGGGCGTATTGCTGGGCCAGCTGCTGGTACTGCTGAGCCTGGCTGGTCAGCGCCTGCTGCGCGGCCGACTGCTGCTGGCCGTTCATCAGGTTGTTCAGTAGGCCGGCGCCGGAGAGCGCGAGACCGGCGGTGTTGGTGTTGAAGCCGAGACCGGACGAATTCCCGGACCCGCCGCCCGAGCCACCGCCGGAACCGCCGCCAGAGCCGGACGAGGCGGTCGCCGGGAGGGTCGACCCCGTGCTCTCGCCGGCCGCGGCCGGGATTGAGGCGGCCTGCGTCGCGCCGTAGTCGTTGGCCGCGCCGGTCTGTGCCGCATTGAGGGAATCCCAGATGCCGGAGCTGCCGGAGCCGGCATTCGCCCCGGTGGCCGCGGTATTCTGGTTGTTCGGATCGGAAACGAGGCTGGCCAGATCCGGCGTGCCGGAGACGCCGGACGGCGCGGCGAACGCGGCTGCCGATGTCCCCGAACTGGCATCGGGGGATGTCGTGCCGAGCGCAGCGGAATTCTGCGACAGCGCGCTGCCGGAGCCGTCGCTGGAAAACACGCCGCCATGCGTATCGATACCGGTGCCGGCGGAGGACGAGGTGTCCCCGGAGAAAAAGGACGAACCGGTGCCGGGAAGCTCGGAGTTGCCGCCCACGGGGCCCGACCCACTGAGATTGAACCCGCCCGGCGCGTAGGTGTCGATGCTCGGCGTGTCCCACCAGTTCGAGCTTCCGCCCGAGGACGATCCGGTGGAGTCGAATCCACCGGAAGACGAGCCGCTGGACGAGCCATCGGTGATCAGCGACGGCAGATCACCGTAGCCGCCGCCCTGGAAGCCGGATTGCTCAGCCGGCGACGTGTAGCTGCTGCTCGACTCGAACGGGCTGCTCGAATAGCTGCTTGACGGCGAGTACGTACCCTGGGACTGCGACATCGGATTGTTCTCGCTAGCGCCGTCATAGCCGACGGAGCCGCCGCTGTCGCTGCTGCCCTTGCTGTCGCCGCCGCCGCCCTTGCCGCCGTCGCCACCACCGTCAGACATCAGAATTCTCCGGGTTCAGGGGGATGTCGTAGCGCGGGCTGTCAACGCGGTAGCCGCCCAGCCGCAGGGCGAAAGGCCCGAAATCGACGCCGGTATCGGCATCAAGCCGAAACTTCTTCGCGCCCATTTTGCCCGCCCAATCGACCATGATCTTGACCATCCTAAACGCTTCGAGGGGCGCGATCGGGGTGCGCCGCCCGACCAGTATATCCATCCTTGCCTTCCGCTCAAAGCCATAATGTGTCGCTACCGAGGCCATTCCCGCAGTGTCAACCCCGATCAGGCAGAGGCGGTCGGATTGTTTCATGGCCCACTCGATGTACGGTCGCGCCAAAGCGACCGGCCGCCCTTCGTAAGAGGCGGCCGCCAGCTCCATGATATGGGGCAGATCGTCGGGGGTGGCGATCCGGATCGGCATCAGGCGCGCGCGATCTTGGCGAAGACCTGCTTGCGCTCGAACAGGCGCTTGTCGAGGCGTTCGCGGACCATCTCGTGGGGCACGTCGCTGTTCTCCTCGACGATCATGATCGAGAGCGACTTGCGCCGGCCCCACTCCATGAAGTGCGTGTAAAAGTGCGAGGCATCTTCGACCTGCTCCTTGTCGTCTGGGTCTTACAACCACA